>LBJMC04200__coassemble_336_pt1 | contig 36359 bp, 40 predicted proteins | sample LBJMC04200__metabat2_low_PE_022 | metagenome-assembled genome bin LBJMC04200 | reverse complement strand
TAATCTTCTTTCAGCCTTTCCTGGCGGGCTTCCTCCAGCATCATATCCTTTACCTTCATCAGGCGGATCTGGGTGCTGCGCTCGTTCTCGTCCAGCTTCATGGTGATATACCGGATCTTCTCCTGAGCGTCAGGGATCATCACATATTCCAGGGCGTTTACTCTGCGGCGGGTCTTCTCGATCTCCGCCGCCATAAGCTGACAGGATTTCTCCACTTCGGCAAGCCGGAGCATGTCCGGAAGAAGTTCATGAAGGGATTTTACCGCGTCGTCCAGATCCCCGGAGGTAAAAGCGAAACCGTAGGAATAGATATCGCCCTCGTCGGCGCTTCTGGTACTGGTGGTAAACACCGGGATCTCCACGCTCATAACGTTGCGCGTGTCCGCGTTAAGATAAACCTCCTGCTTCGGCGCCAGAAGAGCCGTGTTCAGCGCTTGGTCAAAAGAGCTTGCCCTGGCAAGGACAAAATTCTTGTTCACCGCTTCCAGACCTTCCTCCACCTTTTCCCGGAGCGCCTTGTTTTCTCTCACAAGTTCCAGAAACTGGCGCATCAGCTCGTCTCTTTTGTCCTTCAGAAGCTTATGGCCTCTGGTGGCCGTGGCAAGTTTTTTCTTCTGCCTCGTAAGTTCCATACGGGTAGGGTTCACCTGTGTGGATGCCATTTCCTCACCCCTCCCTTATTTTCCATAATACTGATCCAGGTATTTATTGTCGATACGTTTCAGCTCGGATCTGGGCAGGATGGAAAGGAGCTTCCATCCGATATCCAGAGTCTCTTCGATATCCCTGTCCGTATCGTATCCCTGGGACACATATTTCTGTTCAAACTCATCGGCAAACTTCGCGTACAGTTTGTCCATATCCGTAAGAGCCGCCTCACCCAGCACCACCATCAGCTCCTTGGCCTCCTTGCCTCTGGCGTAAGCGGCAAAAAGCTGGTTCATGGTATTGGAATGATCCGCCCTCGTCTTGCCCTCTCCGATTCCCTTGTCTTTCAGACGGGACAGACTGGGAAGAACGTCGATAGGAGGCATGACTCCTTTCCGGTAGAGATCGCGGCTTAAGATGATCTGCCCTTCTGTGATATATCCCGTAAGGTCCGGGATCGGATGCGTCTTGTCATCCTCCGGCATGGTCAGGATGGGGATCATGGTGATGGATCCTTTCTTTCCTTTCTGCCTGCCGGCTCTCTCATAGATGGTGGCAAGATTCGTGTACATATATCCGGGATAGCCTCTTCGTCCCGGCACCTCCTTGCGGGCGGCGGAAACCTCACGGAGCGCGTCCGCATAGTTGGTGATATCCGTCAGGATCACCAGCACGTGCATATCCTTCTCAAAAGCCAGATACTCCGCGGCGGTCAGCGCCATGCGGGGCGTGGCGATACGCTCTACCGCCGGATCGTTGGCAAGGTTGACAAACATTACCGTCCTGTCAATGGCGCCCGTGTCTTTGAAACTCTGGACAAAGAAGTTGGATTCCTCGAAGGTGATTCCCATGGCGGCAAACACTACGGCAAAGGGTTCCGAGGTCCCTCTCACTTTCGCCTGGCGGGCGATCTGCGCCGCAAGCTGGGCGTGGGGCAGTCCGCTGGCGGAGAAGATGGGAAGCTTCTGTCCTCTTACCAGTGTGTTCAGACCGTCGATTGCTGAAATTCCTGTCTGGATAAACTCCTGGGGATAATTTCTCGCGGCCGGATTCATGGGAAGCCCGTTGATATCCATTCTGGCGTCAGGAAGGATCTCGGGACCGCCGTCCACCGGGCGGCCCAGCCCGTCGAAAACTCTTCCCAGCATATCCTCCGACACGCCCAGTTCCATGCCCCTTCCCAGGAACCGCACCTTGCTGTTGGAAAGATTAATGCCTGTGGAGCTCTCGAAAAGCTGCACCATGGCCGTGTCTCCATTGATCTCCAGAACCTGGCACCTTCTTGTCTCTCCGTTGGCAAGCTCTATTTCCCCAAGCTCGTCATAGGTGACGTTTTCCACTCCTTTTACAAGCATCAGAGGGCCTGCTACTTCCTGGATCGTTCTGTATTCCCTGGACATCTTATCTTCCCTCCTTCGCTTCCAGACCCGCAAGCTCCGCGGCAAGTTCTTTTACCACCTGCTCATAGACTTCACGGATCCTATCTGTCTCTGTATATTTATATCGCCCGATACTTTCACGGACTTTCAGATTTACCAGTTCTTCAATACCGACGCCTTTTTCCAGAGCGTCCGCGCACTGGTCGTAATAGGCGATCACGAGGCGCATCATCAGATACTGTTTTTCCAGAGGCGTATAGGTATCGATCTCGTGGAAAGAATTCTGATGAAGGAAATCCTCTCTTATGGATCTCGCGGCCTCCAGTTTCAGCCGGTCGGGAGCGGACAGCGCGTCCATACCCACCAGCTGGACGATCTCCTGCAACTCCGCCTCTTCCTGAAGAAGCCTCATCAGGCGGCTGCGGCAGTTCATCCAGTCCTCATGGACATTTTCGTTAAACCAGTCTCCCATATTATCCACATAGAGGGAATAGCTGGTCAGCCAGTTGATGGCCGGGAAATGCCTCTTATACGCCAGATTGGAGTCCAGTCCCCAGAACACCTTGACGATACGGAGCGTCGCCTGGGAAACCGGCTCGGAGATATCGCCTCCCGGAGGAGATACGGCTCCGATCACGGAAAGCGCGCCCTCTCTTCCCTCTTTGCCAAGGGAGATCACGCATCCGGCTCTCTCGTAAAACTGCGCCAGACGGCTTCCCAGATACGCGGGATAACCTTCCTCGCCGGGCATCTCCTGCAGGCGGCCCGACATCTCGCGGAGCGCCTCTGCCCACCGGGATGTGGAATCCGCCATCAGCGCCACGGAATATCCCATATCGCGGAAATACTCCGCGATGGTGATGCCGGTATAGATGGATGCCTCACGGGCAGCCACAGGCATGTCTGAGGTGTTGGCGATCAGAACTGTACGCTCCATCAGCGAATATCCTGTGGCGGGATCCTTCAATTCCGGAAATTCATTGAGAACGTCCGTCATCTCATTGCCGCGCTCGCCGCATCCGATATAGACCACAATATCAGCCTCGGCCCACTTGGCGAGCTGGTGCTGGATCACTGTTTTGCCGGACCCGAAGGGCCCCGGTACCGCAGCCACGCCGCCCCTCGCAATGGGAAACATGGCGTCGATCACTCTCTGCCCCGTCACAAGAGGTTTGTCCGGGGGCAGTTTTTCTTTATACGGCCGTCCTGTACGCACGGGCCATTTCTGCATCAGCGTAAGCTCTTTTTCCCCGTCGGGAGTTTCCAGGACCGCAACCGTCTGCTCCACCGTATAATCTCCTTCGGTAATGGATTTTACGGTTCCTTTCATGCCGTAGGGCACCATGATCTTATGGACTACAATGGGCGTTTCCTGTACAGTGCCGATCACATCGCCGGCCTCCACTTCCTGTCCCGCCTCCACTGAAGGAACAAAATGCCATACCAGATCACGCTTCAGCGCAGGTACCTCCACGCCCCTTTTCAGGAGATTACCTCCGGACACTTTCAGAATATCGTCCAGAGGACGCTGGATACCGTCGTAAATACTCCTGATCAGTCCCGGTCCCAGCTCCACGCTTAACGGCGCGCCTGTGGATTCCACCGGTTCTCCCGGTCCCAGTCCCGCTGTCTCTTCATATACCTGAACAGAAGCCTGATCACCATGCATTTCAATGATCTCGCCGATCAGACGCTGTCCGGAAACACGCACCACGTCAAACATATTGGCGTCCCGCATTCCCTCCGCAATGACCAGCGGCCCTGCTACTTTTTTAATGATGCCTGTGCTCATCTCTATCCATCACCGCCTGTTCTTTTTAATCTGTAAATATAATATCGGAGCCTACTGCCTGCTCCACGGATTTCTTCACCTGGGCGATCCCCGCTCCTGTATTTCCCGAGACTCCGGGGATCAGAATGACCGCCGGCAGCCTGCGCTCCCGATATTCTTCGATCACATCCTGCACAAGAGCCGCTTTCGACTCCGTGATATAAATAACGCCGTATCCGCTTTCCGCCAGCCGTCTCAGCACAGCGCACAGCGTTTCCCTGTCGTCCGCCGGAAACACAGACAGACCCAGGGCGGCAAAACCGTAAATACTGTCGTAATCACCCACAACTGCTATCTTATACATACATTTCCCTCAGCCTTTCACGTACCGCTTCCTCAGGCAGGCTGTTCTGCCTGCAGGAAAGCACCATGCGGACACATTTGATCTCGTTGCGCCGGGCCAGAATATAGGCTGCCAGCGGCCCCAGAGTAAAAGGATTATATTTCTGCGGCCGGATATGGCTGATGATCAGATCGTCGCACCATTTCTCAAAGGCGGCCGGAGACTGCCGCAAAGCTTCCGCCGCCGGAGCGTAGGCGGTCTTTTCCAGATATTCCGCCACTGCATCCGTTCCGTTCAGCGCCGCCCGGGCAAGGGCTTCTGTATCCAGTTCCGCGCAGTCCGCCAGAGCTCTTTCGGTAAAATCCAGAGACTTTCCCACTCTTCCGCACCGCGTTGCGATCCGGATATCCGCCGCCGCTACCGTAAGGGCCGCATAATCTCTCAGGACTTCATCCTCCGCCGCTTTCCCGGCCCGGTATGTCTCCTCCAGAGAGGCCCGGTCCAGTATGATATCGCAGAGCTGCCCGTCGCCTGTGTGGAGAAGGGTGTCCAAAGCCTCGGCCCCCGCTTTTGCCATATCTGCGGGGAGACCGGTAAAATCCCGCTCCCTCGCCGCTTTTTCCACAGCTTCCGCTTCCACTCGCCCTCCTGTCACAAAAAGGCGGCTTCTGTCCATCTCTTTTTTTGTATAGGCCAGCTTGATGGCTGCCTTGAGATTGTGATAATCGTCCGCGATCCGGAAAACGTCGAACACCGACATATCCTTCACCATCTCACTGATCAGGTTCCAGGTCTTCTCCGTCTCCGCGTCCAGAATATTTTCCGCCGTCAGAGGCTTCTCCGGATCTCCCCAGCCTTTATCCGCCAGGAACCGGAGCGCCTCTTCATATGTTCCGCAGGAAAGCAGCTGTTCCATCACCGGCTGTCCGAACAGGGACATCTCCCTGCCACGGATCCGCGCTACCGCGTAGGTATAATCTTTTTTCATGAAAATCCTCCTTTTGCGGTATTTTATGCAAACAGCATTTCATGTATCCTGTCCTGAAGCCGTTCCTTCTCATCTGCGAAAACAGAATCGAAAGAACAGTTTTCTTCAATCCCGCCGTAGACCAGGATAAAACCGCCTCCGATCCCGCAGGGCGTCCGGCTGAGAGTCAGGCTGCCGCCTTTCGCACCGGCAATTTCAGAGATCGTTTCCTCGAATCCTTCCGGCAGACGGTTCAGATCTCTCTCGTTAAAACAGATCTCGCCCTCTCCCGGCTGCGCGTATTTTTTCAGCATCTCCGCGATGAGGGTAAAATATTCCCTGCCGTCCAGTGCTGATAGAGACTTCTTCGCCTCGTCCAGAACTTCTCCGATCAGTTTCTGTTTTTCCCGGAGCAGTTCCCGCCTGCGCTCCATGCGGGCAGCGGACCGGCTCTTTGTCAGAATATCCTCTCTGAGGGAAGCCGCCTTCTCCTCCGCCGCTTTTTCGATCTCGCGGCAGGTCTGTTCTCCTTCCTCCAGGATCGTCCGCGCCTTCTCCTCCGCTTCCCGTATGATGCCCGCTGCGGAGTTTTCAGCTTCTTCTCCGATCTGGCTGATGATCATATCTAATCCGTTCATCATGAACCTCCCGCATCATTCTATAAAGAAAATACCGCCAGGATGGAGATCAGAAGAGCCAGGATCGCGTAGGTCTCCACCATAGCCGGGAAAAGCATGGCTTTACCGAACTGGTCCGGCTTCTTTGTCACCACGCCGATAGCCGCCACCGAAGTCTGTCCCTGGTAGATCGCGGAGATCAGACCCACTACGGCAATCGGCAGACAGGAAAGAAGATACATAAGTCCCTGTCCCGCGGTAAGTTCAGCCGCTCCGCCGCCCAGAAGCCCGATCTGGCTGAGCGTAACGAAAGCAACCAGAAGTCCGTATATTCCCTGTGTACCGGGAAGGAGCTGAAGGATCAGGACCTTACTGAAAAGATCAGGATTCTCTGTGATCGCACCCGCGCCTGCCCGGCCGGCCAGGCCTACGCCGTAGGCTGAACCGATCCCTGCGAAAAGCGCCGCGCTGACTGCTCCTGCCAATGCCAAAATTAATCCTGCGTTATCCATCTTATTCTTCCTCCTTGAATTTAAAATATTTATTTGATTCGGCGGAAAACGGCCGGAAAGGCCTTCCGCCTCCTTCATAAAATTTCCCGAAAAATTCCACAAACTGAAGCCTGTTGGTATGCACATAAGCTCCCAGCAGATTGATCGCCATATTCAGGATGTGTCCCACGATAAAGATCACCCAGAAAAGGATGAAACCGATCACGCTTCCCCCAAGCATGCTGCCCATGGTGTTTATCACCGTACCGATCACGCCCGTGGCAAGTCCCAGCGCCAGAAGCCGGGAGTAGGACAGCACATCTGACAGCCAGCCTGATACGCCGTACAGATCATAGGCTCCAAGGGCCAGCCTGGCGGCTATATTCTTCGTACCCGATTCCGAAAGGACCACGATACATACGGCGGATACAATGGAAACCCATTTCGCCGCGGCGCCCACCCATGAGGGAAGGACGATGACCACGCCCGCCATGGAAGCGAACATATCGCTTGGCAGCAGCAGAAGGATCAGTCCGACAAGAAGCGCATACCAGCATATCACGCCGCTGAAAAGTCCCATCCAGTCATGATCCCTTGCCAGCATATATCCTTTGGCTCCCAGACCCACAAACAGGTGGATGATCCCGAAAAGGAAACTGAACATCAGAAGCTTCATGGGATCGTCCAGCGGAGCGAACCACAGGGCCGGCACAGTGACTTCTCTGTGGAAAAACGTTTCCGCCACCACCGGGATCACATCTCCGAAATAACTGCCGAACATCACGCCCCAGAATATGGTGGAGATCCCGCAGAAGAAAAACATCCGCAGCATCTTCTGAAGTCCTTTCTCCATATCCGGGAACTTCTTCACCGCCACGAAACAGAGGACCACCATCAGGATCCCGTATCCCGCGTCCGAAAGCATCAGGCCGAACAGGAAATAGTAGAAAAACGCCATGACGGCCGTGGGGTCGATCTCGCCTTTTTTCGGCAGACCAAACGCCTCCACCACACTCTCCGTCGGTTCCGCGAAACTGTTGTTGCGAAGAAGCACCGGAGCCTCCTCGTCATCGGAAACCGCCTCGATCTCCACCTGGCAGGTATATTTCCTCTCCAGTCTCTCTTTCAGCTTCTCACCTTCCCCTTCGGGCACGAACCCGTTTATGAAAAACACATGTCCCGACTGCAGGATTCCTCCCAGGACTCTGTATTTCTCCGCTCTCATGCGATAATAGTCGGCCGCGAAACGGAGAGCTGGCCTTCTCTCTGCCAGCGCCCGGATGTCCTCCTGAGCCTGCCGCTCGTCCTCCACCGCATCCGCCGCCTGGGCTTTCAGCACTTCGGCGTATTCCGCCGGAGTAGTGCTGCAGGAAACGGCCGGACGGACAAATCCGCTGACTCGGAGAGCGTCCTCAAGAGCCGGCGCGCTGCTTTTATCCGTCACAGCGAAGATGCAGGTCTGATCTCTGTCCGATCCCAGGATCTCCAGGCTGTACGCTTTCAGATCCGGCCTGACCGCCGCCAGGGCGGGCGTCAGGCTCTCCTCTGTCCATCTTCCCTGCAGGCTGCCGATGAACACTGCCGTTGTCTTTGTCCCTGTACTGTTCATTGGAATATCCAGAGACATCCAGGGCGACAGGCTTTCCAGCGCGGATTCCGCCCTCACACGGGCGGCCCTTGCTTCGCCGATATTCTTCCGGTACGCAAGAAGCGCGCTGATATCTTTCAGTGTCTGCTCTCTGATCTCCACACCCTTTTCATATTCTTTAAGGGAAATGGCTTTTTTGCCCTCCAGAGCGGACAACATGCCTGTTTTCTCAGGCGCGTATGTTTCCAGGATCTTCAGCGCCTCCTCCGCGTTCGCAGCTCTTTTTTCAAAGGCGCTGCTGGCGGAAGCCGTATCCATGTGGCGGAAGATCTCATCTTCATCTGTGTCCGCTTCTATCTGTATCCTTCCTGTTCTCTGCAGTTCCTCCAGAATCTGCTTGCGGTTCTTCTTCAGCGCGCAGATATGGATTTTCTCTGTATGCAGAACTGCCATTTCATATCACCTTCTTCCGGCATCTTCTCAAGGCTCAGATCAGTTCCCTGATCACGGTCTTCACTGCTTCTTCCATACGTTTCCCGGCAGCTTCTCTCAGCGCCTGTCTCTTCAGAAGGCCTTCCTCTGCCGATTGCTCTCCTTCTTCCCTGCCCCGGGCGGCAGCTTCCTCTCCGGCCTCCTTAAGGAGGGCGTCGGCTTTTTTGCGGGCCTCTTCTTTGAGAGAGATACTCTGCGCTCTGGCATTCTCTATGATCTTCTCCGCCTGTTCGTGGGCCTTAGAAACTGCCGCGGCAGCCTGTTCCTCCGCCCTGCGGATTGCGTCCATTGTCTCCTTCGCCACCCTGCACTCTCCTTTCCGCACTCTGAAGATATTCCTGTTTTCCGGCTGTTCAGCCGTATACCGTAAATCCTCAGAACATTCAAAATTTATTCTAAATATAAAATGTTATATATAATAATAAATGATTCTTTCCAGAATGTCCAGATTTTATTAGATATCTATTGTATTTTTTAGCAAATTTTAACAAAAAAAGAGCAGATTCAGGAATTCCTGAATCTGCTTAAAAACTCTTTTGTCAGTTCATTCTTCGGATTTTCGAAGATATCTTTGGGAGCGCCTTCTTCCACGATCACGCCGTTCCCCATAAAGATCACATGCTTGGACACATCCCGCGCAAAAGCCATCTCATGGGTGACGATGATCATGGTCATGCCGTCTTTCGCCAGCGCACGCATAACCTCCAGGACCTCTCCCACCATCTGGGGATCCAGCGCCGAGGTAGGCTCGTCAAAAAGGATCAGCTCCGGCTCCATGGCAAGCGCTCTGGCAATGGCCACACGCTGCTTCTGGCCTCCGGAAAGCTGTTTCGGTTTGGCGTTGATGTAAGGCGCCATTCCTACTTTTTCCAGATACATCATGGCGTTTTTCTCCGCCTCTTCCTTACTTTTCTTAAGGACTTTCTCCTGCCCTACGGTACAGTTCTTAAGGACAGTCATATTATTGAAAAGATTAAAACTCTGGAACACCATCCCCACTCTGGAACGGTACTCCGGCACGTTGACGCCTTTCTCCGTAATATTCCTGCCGTGGTAGAGGATCTCCCCGGAGGACGGGGTCTCCAGCAGGTTCATACACCGAAGGAGTGTGGATTTACCGGATCCGGAAGGCCCGATGATGCAGGTAACATCCTTGGGCTTTACGGAAAAATCGATATCCTTCAGGATCTCATTATTACCGAAGGATTTTCTCAGATGATTCACATTCAGGATCGCTTCACTCATGATCTCTTGCCCTTCCTTTCCTTGTAGGAGTACATACCGCTGGTATAGGCCAGGGTATCTGTAGTCGCCAGATCATAGTTATCCGGTCCGTCCATCTTACGTTCCAGAAGCCTTAAGAGTCTGGAGCAGGTAAACGTCATTACGAAGTAGATCACCATGGCGATGGTAAAAGACTCAAAGTATGTATACAGCGCGCCCGCCACGCCTTTGGTGGTGTAAAAAAGCTCTACGGTTCCGATAATGGAGAGGACACAGGTGTCCTTGATGTTAATAATCAGGTTGTTGCCGATCTGGGGCATAATGTTACGCAGGGCCTGGGGAAGGATAACATTCACCATTGTCTGAACGTGAGTCATTCCGATAGCCTTGGCGCCCTCTGTCTGTCCCTCGTCGATAGAAAGGATCCCGCCTCTCACCGTCTCTGCCATATACGCGCCGGTATTGATGGAGACGATCAGGATGGCGGCGAACCACATGGACATATTGATCTGGAACAGATAGGAACTTCCGAAATAGATAAACATGGCCTGCGCCATCATGGGGGTTCCGCGGAAAAATTCCACATAACATGCCATGATAAACTTGACGATCTTCACGATCACCCTCTTGGGCGCGGGATCGTTCTTATCGGTGGGGATCGTCTGGATGATACCCACCACGAATCCGATGATGCATCCAAACAGAGTTCCCACAATAGCCAGCCACAGGCTGACTCCGGCGCCCTTCAGAAAAGACGGGCCGTATTGCTGAAGCAGGTATATGATCCTGCCTCCAAAACTTTCCGGCAGCATTTCGCTCCTCCTTTATCACTCAGCCAGAGGCTGGATGGAGATTGCCTCGTCCATCATCTCTGAGTAGTCGTCTTCTGTCATCTCTCCAAGCACGCCGTTGATCGCGTCTTTCAGCTCGTCGTTGCCCTTCTGGAGAGAGATACCGATGTTGATCTCCTCCTCGGAAACCTCGAATTCGCCGTCTGTACCGCTGAAATCAAGAAGCTTCATATCCGGATAAGCCACGCAGGCAGCCATGCCGGTAGGCATATCTGTCACAACAGCGTCGCATTTGCCGGACTCCAGGGCAACCAGCATAGCCGGAGCGCTCTCCTGGGCCGGAAGGATCTCCGCGTCCGGGATCTGGGGAAGGCAGGTATCGTACCATACGGTATTCTGCTGGGAAGTGCAGACAACGCCTTTCAGGTCTTCCACACTTGCGGCGTCCGCATAGTCGCCGTCAGCTTTTACCAGTGTGATGATAGACGCGTAATAATAGGGCTCTGTAAAATCAACCATCTGGGAACGCTCGGAAGTGATGGACTGTCCCGCGATCACGCAGTCAACCTGTCCGGACTGAACCGCCGGTACCAGGGAATCCCAGTCAAGCTTCACGATCTCCAGATCGTATCCAAGTTCTTCTGTAATATGTTTCGCCATCATAACGTCATATCCATTGGCGTAATCAGAGCTTCCGGAAATCGGAACCGCGCCGTTGGAATCATCCGGCTGCGTCCAGTTATAGGGAGCATATCCGCATTCCATAGCTACTTTCAGAGTTTTCTTCTCTTCCGCGCTGACGCTCTGCGCTCCAAACATACCGCAGGTCATTGCCGCCGCGACAGCTGAAACAGTAACCACTTTCCACATTCTGTTCTTTCTCATTTCTCATTTCCTCCTCATGATCATATTTTGCAGCCCTCCGGGCGCCTTTTTCCCGAAAAGCAGCCTTATCCATTGACAAAAAAGCAGCGCAAAAAAACCCAAGGGCTCCGTTGCGCTTTTGTAACATTTTAATACTTCATGGTGAGAAAGTCAAGATATTGTAAAATTTTATTGTAAAAGAAGCTGCCCTTACGGACAGCTTCTCCATTTATTCGTTATTCTGTTTCTTACACAAGACGTCTTACAGAAAGGATTGTTCTGTATGCAGCGTTGTCGCTGATCTTGATTCCGTCTTTTGCGTTGGATGCGTGAACGATCTTGCCGTCGCCCATGTAAATCGCAACATGTCCGCCGTAGCAGATCAGATCGCCTGCCTGTGCGTCTTCATAGGATACCTCTGTTCCTGCGTTCTGCTGCTCATAGGATGTTCTGGGCAGATCTACGCCGAAGTTCTTATATACGCTCTGTACGAAACCGGAGCAGTCCGCACCGTTGGTAAGGCTTGTGCCGCCCCATACATAAGGATTGCCTACAAACTGGGTAGCATAGTCAACCACGGAAGATCCGGATCCGGAAGAACTGGATGAGGATGAAGACTCATACTCAGAAGGATCTACCGTGTTGGCGGAATCGATCACATTACCATACTCGTCATATTCATAATCATCTTCGCTGTACTCATTCTCAGCTGCAACTTCGCTGGCATCTACCTCGTTGCCGTCCTCATCGTACACAACGTCTCCGTTCTCAGCCGCCTCGCTGGCGTCTACTTCGTTGCCGTCCTCGTCGTATACAACGGTTTCTTCCTGCTCAGCTGCCTCTGCGGCTGCGGCAGCTTCTGCTTCCGCCTGTGCTCTTGCAGCTTCTTCTGCAGCGATTCTCTGAGCTTCCAGATATTCGATCTCCGCCTGCTGCTGCTGGATCAGAGCCGCGTATTCGTTAGCCATCTGCTGTGCGTATGCAATCTCGTTGTCATAATTTGCAGATGTTGCTTTTCTCTCATCGATAGCTGTCTGCAGATTTACGGATTCAGCCTCGTACTCCTGCTTCATGCCTTCCAGTTCAGCCTTCTCCTGCTGATACTGCTCGCCGAGACGTGTTACCTGCTCGATGGTATTCACATACTTCTCAAGGCTCTCTCTGTCGTAATCATACATCTTCTGTGTGTATTCAGCCTTAGTGAGAAGATCGGACAGATTGTCCGCATTTACCATCATCTGGAACCATGCGTCGCTTCCGCCTTTCTCATAAAGGTACTGGATACGTTTCTTCATAGCCTCGTACTGTTTATCTTTCGCGTTCTGCGCTTTCTGAAGATCTGACTGTGTCTGCTGGATGTCAGCTTCTTTATTGCTGATGTCTCCCTCCAGTGTCTGAATGGAAACCATAACGTTTACCAGGTTCGCATCCAGTGCTGCGATCTCATCTGCCAGCTGCTGCTTTGCAGCGTAAAACTGATCGATCTGTGCATATGTAGCGTCAAGCTGTGCGCTTGTCCATGCCTGCTCCTCTCTCAGTTCCTGCTCTCTTGATGCGCTTACGGATACTGCCTGTGATGCACACATCATAATTGCCAGTGTCAGACATACAATTCGTTTCTTCATGTTTCTCACCTCATATTTTAACAACTTATTGTAACAATTGCGAAATATCTTTCTGAACTTCTTTTACATATTACCACAGGCACCCCGGGAATGCAAGGGTAAATCTTAAAAAACTTTAATATTTTGTAACATTTATTAAAGATTATGAAATATGCCGCAGTAAATCCCGCCAGTTCTTCAGCCAAAAACCCTCCTCTGACGCCAGAGGAGGGTTTCCATTATTACAAATTTCAGCTGAACAGATCCGCCAGAATCTGATTCGCCGTCATATTTTTATATCCGTTGGGATCAGACAGCGTACTGCTGTTCCAGCGGAGATAATTCCCCCGACGGATGTAGTTGCCGCAGGAGGTATGATAATCATATTTGCTGAATCCGCTGAATTTGGACATATACTGCTGTGCCAGCTGGATTGCCTGGCTGTCATAATCGCCGTCCGGAGTAGTTGTTCCGGAAATCTGACATCCTGCCTGCGGAGTAGAGTGTACGATCACCGCACTCTTATCCGCGCACTGTCCCAGCACGATCCAGGTGTGGCCGCTGTCGAATCCGATATCGCCCGGATACAGTTTATATCCCGTCTTGGAAAGATAGTTCTGATTATAAACTGTTCCCCAGCCCCGGCTCTGATAACTGCTTCCCACATCGCCGGATACCACCGTATAGCCGCCGCCCTGTCCGGAGGACGTATGCATTACCTGATATGCCGCCCAGCCTACGAAACCGGAGCAGTCAAGACCTTTGGCTCGGTTGGCCACACTGAGGTCATCATAATTCTTGTAATCATAGCTGCTGTTCTGACTGTTGTACCATGACACCCAAGTGGGACTCACACCCTTTCTGGTGGAATCGTTCCAGCCGCCGCCCCATACATAGAGAGCCCGGCCTACCGGCTGCATGGCGCCCAGAAGATAATTCTTAATAGTCCGTGTTCCTGTAGGCGTCGTGGGCCTGATTGCTGCATCATTGTCAGATGCAGTTCCGCTGTTTGACGAATCATCGTTCTCCGGAACGACCAGCCATCCGTCCGACTTGAAAGTATACTCCACTCCGTCGATCACCCTGGTTCCGGTAACCATCACCGCGGTGTCGGGATCAAAATAACGTTTCCTTCCCTGGCTGTCCTGAAGCCAGCCCGTCGCCGCCACTCCGGTGCTGGTATTGAAGTAATACACCCTGCCCGCCACGGTACGGAGACCCTTCAGCATTACGCCGGCGCTTGTGAAATAACGCCTCTGGGTCTGATCCCTGGAAGTAAGCCAGCCTGTCGCCATTATGTAAGTGCCGCCCCGGAAGTATCGGGTATTCCCGTTGGCAGCCGTAAGGAAACCGCTTTTGGCAGCTCCCGTGCTTCCGTCAAAATAATAGTAATAATTGCCAACCTTCTTCAGGCCTTTGTACATGACGCCTGTGGTTGGGTGGAAATACCACCTCTGATTCTTGCTGTTCCGCATCCATCCGGTGGCCATCACATAAGTATTCGGCTGGAAATATCTGGTGTTGCCGTTTGCGGCCCTAAGAAATCCTGTCTTCGCCCAACCTGTGTTTCCGTCAAAATAATAAGACTTGCCGCTGATCTTCTGCAGACCGGTGCGCATGGCTCCTGTCTGAGGATCGAAATAACGGCATCTTCCGCCGGAAATCTTGTACCATCCTTTGTACAGGACGCCTGTACGGGTATTCAGATAATATTTCTTCCCGCCAAGAGTGAGCCATCCTGTCACACGCTTTCCGTCTTTATAATAGTAGGTTTTCCCGTTTATCGTACGGAAGCCTGTGGTCGCCGCTTTCGTCTCCACAGTAGTCGCCTGCACTGTGAATCCAATAGCAAAAATCATAAGACCCAGAAGAATCCCCCAGAATTTCCAGTTTCTTCTTACCTTTCCCATATCCATCCTCTTCCTGATTGCAATCTGTTACTTTTTGTCTCTATTTTTTACAATCTTGTTACAATAGTATGTAGGTATTATATCTCATGTTTTTCCTGCCGTCAATATTTTTATTGTAAACGAAACAAGTAAAAAAGTGAAGGACAGTATCCTTCACTTTTCAGGCTGATTTATGCAGTTCTCTTTGACCCCGGCGTTATTATAACAGATGTCTGCGGAGTTCCGCGCCGTCCAGCGCGCTGAGATATGCCGGCGGCACATCAAATACGGTCTTACATCCTGTCTGTCCTTCCTGGCTCATCCTCCAGGCGGCGCGGGCATAGGCAACGATCACGGAAGAAGTAAATTCCGGATTGGAATCCAGCTTCAGGCTGTATTCGATCACATGACGGTTCTCATCATTCCACCCTGTACTGCCGGTACGGATCACAAATCCACCGTGGGGAATACCGCTGTGGTCGCGTTTCAGTTCCTCTTCAGAGATAAAATGAACAGTGGTATCGTATTCGTCGAAATAGTTGGGCATCGTCTTGATCTCCTGCTCGATGCGGGCAAGATCCGCTCCCTCTTCCGCAACAACAAAACATTCTCTTGTATGTTTCTGTCTTGTGGTCAGTTCGGGATCCTCGCCCCGGCGCACCGCCTCCAGAGCCGCCTCCACAGGGATCGTATACTGTTTGCCATCCTTCACTCCTTCAATCCTGCGGATAGCGTCGGAATGACCCTGGCTTACGCCTTTGCCCCAGAAAGTATAATCTTTGCCGTTGGTAAGAATCGCATTGGCATACATTCTGTTCAAAGAGAACATTCCGGGATCCCAGCCTACGGAGATAATGCCTACATGTCCGCTTTCTGCCGCAGCACGATCCACATCATCGAAATGCTCCGGAATCCTGGCGTGAGTATCAAAGCTGTCCACTACATTAAACCACTGGGCATATTTCGGAGTCTGTACCGGAAGATCTGTGGCGCTGCCCCCGCAGAGGATCAGCACATCGATCTTGTCTTTCATTTTTTCCGCATCCTGCGCACGGTAAACGCCGGCAGTCTCTGTAAGAATCTTAAGTGTCTCCGGATCGCGGCGTGTAAATACAGCCACAAGTTCCATGTCCGGATTATGCTTAATGGCACATTCCACACCCCTTCCAAGATTTCCATAACCCATAATTCCAATTCGTATACTCATTTCTTCTCTCCTTCTTCTTACTTAATATTTCTGTTTGATATTCTCCACACCGGAAAACATTCCGCCTCATACTTACGCCTGTCAGCAGCAGAGTATCCCGCTTCCGGGACAGCAGACGCTGCAGGCCATATTTGCAAGGCAGAGTTTCAGGCAGAGACTGTCGTCGCTTACCGGCATTCCGCCGAAAGGATTCTGCTGTTCCTGGTACCATGTACCGCCGCCCTCCATACGCTGGAGCATCGCCCGGTACTGCATATTATCCGGTTCCAGACGGACAGCCTCCCGGATATCGTTCAGGGCATTCATATTATTGCCAAGTCCCATGTTGGCCACAGCTGAAAGGTAATACCACTGGCCGTTTCGCTGCTGCAGAGCGGACAGCACATTCATTGCCTCCCGGTAATGACCGCTCTGGATATAGTTGGCCGCCGCCTGTCTCCGGATCGCCTCCTCATCCTGATAGCCGCTCCGTGTCTGGCCGCCGAACCCGCCGTAATTTCCAAAACCGCCGTAGCCTTCGTATGAAGAACCGTATTCCCGCTCCTTCATGATCTGGTCGTACGCCTGCTGAACTTCTTTAAATTTCTCTTCCGCCTGTGCCTTATTCGGATTGTTGATATTGGCATCCGGATGATACTTTCTGCTGAGCCGTCTGTATGCTTTTTTTATTTCTTCGTCCGACGCGTCTCTCGACACGCCCAGAACGCTGTATGGATCAGTCATATTATTTTTTCTCCCGCTCTTCCTTCCGTTTCTTAGAAACCGCCTCAAAGCGGCACCATACGCCGGAGTACAGAATATTGCGGAGTATATCCGCATATTTAATAATAGGAAGTTTCTCGAACTCCCTGCAGGCCTCGGACATCATCATGATCAGAATATTCTGCACCCGTTCCTGAAACCCTTCCATTATATAATCTTCAGAAAAAGGATTGTAATTTCCTTTTTCCACATCCTTCTCCACATCCTCATAGGCGTCCATAATATAGATAAACTTGCCCAGATAGAAACCCATGCGCCGGAGCCCGGCCTCCCAGGCGTCTTCTTTGTATGCAAAAATCTCTTCCATGATCCTGCCGAAACACCCCGCCATTTTATCAAGGTCTTTTTCTCCGGCTTTCTCCATGGCCGAAAGCTCTTTCAGAAGTTTTACCACACGGGCGGTTTTATTTCTGAAAGCAGTCTCCGCTTTCCGGTCGTCTCTCTCCAGAAGCTTCGCCATGGCAAGTCTGATGACTTTTCTGTCGTCCTGCCAGTCATCCAGGCATTTATAATACGCCAGAAAAACATTCATATCTGCCGCATACTCTGTGATCTCGTTCTTCCTGACTGCCTGTTTCCTTACAGGATGCATAATGCAGCGTGTGGTTCCCCTGTATGTGGGCGGCTCATAAAGTCCGCTGAGAAGAAGGATCACAAAAGTCATATCATATGTCAGCGTGATCTGTCCCGGGATTCCGTACCGTTCCCGAAGTTCCCGGCAAAGTCCGCAGTAGAAAGCACGGTACAGATCAAAATCCCTGAATTTTATTTCCGGCTTGTTCATTACCACATAACCAAACATAAATCCACCGCTTTCCGCTGTCCGCAAAGTCTTTTCGCCGGTCAGCTGTTTTTAATAAATTTCGTATGACATTTCGGACAGTCGATCTCGATACGCCCTTTGCCTCTGGGGATCCTGATCTTCTGACCGCAGCTCGGACATGTATATATGTGATGTGTCCTGCGCTGCTGCATAATATTTTTTTCCCGGCGGAGTCTCTGCCGGATCCCGGACGTCATGGAAAGATACTTTTCATTTTCGCGGTATCTCTTCTGGATATTCCGGGAAAACATCCTGAAATAAGTGTAAATGATGGCAATAAGGCCAATCGTATTCAGAAGAGCGCCCACCGCGCTTCTTCCAGGAAAGAATATCGAGATCACAATACACGCCAGCGCGACTATCATTGTAAACCGCGCAAATGCGTCAACACCATACCGGCCTTCCATGAATTTCAGAAATTTTTCTCTCATTTAAATAATCACTCCTGTATTGCTGCTTATCTGTCTGTACATACCTGGAAAATATAAAATTTAAGATAGTAGGATTCGTCCGCCGCCCATAATATAGGATGATCCGGCGCCTGAGTCCTGTACTCCACCTGTCTGAGACGCTTATGAGCATTCCCTGCCGCCTGGGCGATGGTTTTCGTAAAAAGCTCATAATCCATGAAGTGGGAACAGGAGCAGGTCGCGAGGAATCCGCCCTCCTTCACCAGCTTCATAGCTCTCAGATTGATCTCCCGGTATCCCCGCACCGCATTCTTCACTGAACTTCTGGACTTGGTAAAAGCAGGCGGATCAAGGATCACCACATCATATGTCTCGCCTTTCTCTTCCAGTTCCGGAAGAAGCTCAAAAACATCCGCGCAGAGGAATTTCACCCTGTCCTCCAGATGGTTCAGACGGGCATTACTCTCAGCCTGATCCACCGCCAGCTGCGAGGCGTCCACGCCCAGCACTTCTCTGGCTCCTGCGATTCCCGCATTCAGGGCAAATGAACCTGTATGGGTAAAACAGTCCAGAACTTTTCCGCCCCGGCAGAGCTTCTGTATTGCCAGACGGTTGTATTTCTGATCCAGAAAGAATCCTGTCTTCTGTCCGTCACGGACATCCACCTGATATTTCACTCCGTTTTCTTCAATCTGAACAAGCGTAGGAAATTCCGGTCCGATAAATCCTTTATACAGTTCCATCCCCTCCTGCCGGCGAACCTTCACATCACTTCTCTCGTAAATCCCGCGGATACAGATCCCGTCCTCCAGAAGAACCTTCTTAAGGATCCCAAGAATTTCCATTTTCAGCCGGTCGATCCCCAGCGCCAGGGACTGTACCACAAGTACATCTGAGAATTTGTCCACCACAAGTCCGGGAAGAAAATCAGCTTCTCCGAAGATCAGACGGCAGCTGCCTGTGTCCGTTACCTTTTTGCGGTATTCCCAGGCGTTCCTCACCCGTTCCTCAAGAAAACAGCTGTCAATCTTCTGATTCTCATCTCTGGTGAGCATTCGTACCGTGATCCTGGAACTGGTATTAATAAATCCCTTCCCCATCGAATATCCGTCGAAGTCTCTTACCAGTACAATATCACCATTAACAAAACTTCCCATGACAGAGGCGATCTCATTGTCAAAGATCCACATACCTCCCGCTTTCAGAAGACGGCCTTCCCCCTTCTTCAGCGTTACCACAGCCAAACTCATGTCTAATCTCCTCTCTCTGATCGCGGCATCTTCCATTTATTCTAGCACAGTTGCCATCTGTTTTCCACTATTTCCGCAAAGACACAGAAATTTCACGCGTAAAAGGGGAGACTTCCGTCTCCCCTCACTTATAAATATACTATATGAAATTGCCGGAATGAGCTTAATAAACTACCTGCTCACCGGTTCCTTCTTCCGTATAAACTTCTTCTGTATAAGCCTCTTCAGCCGGTGCAGCCTCTGCCGCATCCGCAGAAGTACCTTCTCCGTAAAGCTCAGCAAAGAACTTCATAGTATCGTCATACAATCCCTGTCTTACTTCCGGAGTCTGTGCCGCAAGAAGATCGTCCGCCGCCGGTTCCGCGTCGATACTGAAAATCTTCTTCATCTCTGAGTTGACCATATTCAGCTCCGCAGACATATATGTCTCTGTTCCGTCAGGAACATAGGACATTCCGCCGTCGTTCAGAACAGTAAGGTAAGCGTCCAGCACCTTCTGGGAAAGAGATGTGCCCACTGCAGGATCAGCTGTGGTGTCAAGAGTTACAGATGCCGCTGCCGCCGGATCTCCTGTTGCAGTCTGGAGAGCCGCCGCGTCTCCCTCATATTCTCCTTTGCAGAAGTTCTGGGTAGTTTCATACCGGGTTCTTGCCTCCTCACTGAGGGAATCCAGACTTACAGAATTGTCTGCTCCTGTCTCTGTGGATGCTTCGGGAACTGTCTCCTCCGGTACAGACGGATCCACTACGGTTCCGTCGTCCGCTGCCTCCGGTGTCTCCATTACAATGCCTTCATCTGCAGATGCTTCCGGAATCTCTGTTCCTGCGCCTTCCTCATAGACGTCGCCTTCCGGAATACTCTCAGTTCCTTCCGTGGATGCCTCGGGTGTCTCCGCGCCCTCCTCATAAACGTCGCCTTCCGGAATGCTCTCGGTTCCTTCGGCAGATGCTTCCGGCGTCTCCGCGCCTTCCTCATAGACATCGCCTTCCGGGATGCTCTCGGTTCCTTCCGCAGATGCTTCCGGTGTCTCCCCGCCTTCTACATAAGTTTCGCCTTCGGGAATTCCGGTCTCATTCTCAGAAGTCTCTCCGCCTTCTTCTATCGGGGTGTCGCCCATGGTCTCTTCTGCAAGACTGGGGTCCTCTGTGGAACTCTGTTTCACATCATCCCCGAGAACAGAAGGATCTACAGTCTCTGTGATATCCTCGCCGTCGCCTTCGGTATCCTCTGTATTCTCAACATCCTCTGTGCCTTCTCCCTCTTCAGGAGCCGGTGTCTCAGTTGCCTGAACCTCGTCTTCCTTGTCCATGCTCTCCTGGATCTCCTCCAGGGTATTCTTCATCTGTTCAATGTCATAACTCTGCTGCGCGATCTGCTGAAGCAGGGAAACGATCGCATTCATCTCTTCTTCGCTGAAATTCACGTTATTCTCTACAGCGATGTTATTGACAATATTATAGATCTCGTCCGCATTCTGCACATTCTCGCCGATGATCTGAAGCTTCGCCTGGTTGATGATGTTGGTAGCGTTGTCTTCGCCCACCTGCTGGGCAAGATTTCCTGTTACCACAACCTCTTTCGTTGCCAGATCTTTTTTCTCTGTATCCAGTTTCTGTCCTACAGCTGTCTCGTAGGCCATCATAACTCCTGTCAGGGCTCCTGTACCGGACACTTCATAGGGGCATGCCGCAACCGCTTCGCAGTTGGAAATTCCCGCGGTGGAAAGAGCGTTCGCGATCATCTTTCCTGTTACATAATTGAGATTTGCCGTTCTTACTTTAATGCCGCCGGACTGCGTCGGCTTAACATAGGCACAGCTTAAGGTTCTTGTTCCGATCTGCTCCAGCGGAATATAATTACCGAGATACTCTCTCTCATCCGCATTGGTAACGGTAAGGATCTGCACTTCGCTGGCGTTCGCCTTAAAGTACTGCATCATTGTATTCTTCTGATCCTGAGTCAGATCCGCTCCCAGTGTCACTACTCTGGAAGCATCCGCCATAGCCGGTACAGCGCCTCCTACAGTGAGACACACACTGCAGAGTAAGGCAGTGAGTATACTTCTTTTTTTCATAGTCCTGTCCTCCATTCATTTATGCACCTTAAAAACAGTTTTATTATAACACACTTTCAGACATAATTGTATTATTTACTTTCCGTTTCTTTATAATATTAAATTTCAGAGGACGGGAGCTTCCGTGCTTCTTTTTCTGCCTTCGGATACTCGTTGCAGAGCAGACGGTACGCCGGCTCGTCTTCCTCGATCGTCGGAAATCTTCCAATGGGCTCGTAGAAACGGTTGTCGTTCTCATCGTCGTTGCACATGGATACTTCGCCCAGCAGAACCGCCCCTGTACCTTCTTCCACATGGAAATCGTGATAAAGATATGGCTGGATCGTAATGCTCTCGCCCGGAGTCAGTCTTACGCGGGTTCCTGCCGGTACAGTGTATGTACGGCCGTCGCTGTGTACTGTCACATCAGTATCCGCGAACTGTCCGTCTTCTGTGGAATTATATACAGTGATCAGGACGTTTCCGCCGCCACGGTTGATAATGTCTTCCATCTTGTTCCAGTGGAAGTGCATGGGAGCCATCTGACCTTCATTGACCATCAGGAGTTTCTCCGCATAGGGCTTCGTATATCTGTCGTCTTTTGCATTTCCGTTCCGGATAGTGATCAGGGCAAAACCGACCTCGTCAAATTTACCCAGCCCATAGTCTGTAATATCCCATCCCAGCATGTTGTCGCGGATCTCGTCATATTCGTGATTCTTTGTCTTCCACTCCTCCGGCGTCCAGCTGCAGAACGGGGGAGTCTCAAATCCGTGTTTTTTAATCAATGCTTCCATGTCTTTGATTGCTTTATTGATTTCTGATCGTTTCATCCTTATTCTCCTCCTCTGATTTCCCCGGACCTATCCGTTTCAAAGAACCTCCAGGAAAACCTGTATCCTTCCGCCGCAGACAAGCCCTTCTTCCCCTGCTTCCTCTCCGGTAAGGATTTCTTCCGTAAGACGGGGACGGGGATCCGCTTCTTTCAGGATGCGAAGGCACTGGTGCATGACCCGGCTCTCCATACAGCCGCCACCGATAGTTCCGATAAGCCGGCCGTCCGGAAGCACCGCCATTTTTGTTCCAATCTCCCGGGGTGCGGATCCCCTGCGGTCAACGATCGTCGCCAGCGCGATCTTCCCGCCCGGATTCTTTTCACCTGTAAGAAAAGCAAGCAGTTCGTCGTCAAATCCCGTGCTTTTCCTGAAACGGTTCTTTTCCTGTATCAGCTCCGCCGTTATGGAAACCGCGATCTCCTGGGGCGTCTCCGCGTGAATGGAAAGCCCTACCGGAGAATGGACCGCGTTCAGAACATCTTCCGGGATCCCCTCTTCCTTCAGCTGCCGGCGCATTGCCGCGGCTCTTCCGCGGCTTGACATCATCCCGGTATACGCTCTTTCTTTCTGAAGAATGGATTTAAGGCAGATCCCGTCGTATCTGTGTCCTCTGGTAAGCACCAGAAAATACGTGTTCCTGCTTCCGGAAATCTCTTCAAGGGCGTTCTCAAAACTGTCACAGATCACCTGATCCGCGCCTGCCTTTCTCATGGCATCGGCAAAAAAAGGCCTGTCCTCCAGAGCTGTGACATGAAAGCCCGTCCTCCCCGCCAGAAACGCAGTCTGCTGGGCCACATGTCCGCCTCCGCAGATTACCAGACGGGCCGGCTGCTGCAGATGTTCCACAAAAATCCGCTTTCCGTCCGTTTCCACCAGCCCGCTTTCTTCTCTGGCCGCCAGACGCGCCTTTTCCGTCTCAGAAAGCAGGCCGCTCTCTGTCTCTCCGATTTCTTCTCCTTCTGAGAAAAGGAACCGTGCGCCGGTTCCTTTCCCTTCTGTTACTGTAGCCAGAATATTCTTCCTGTCTCGGTGTTCCGAGAGATATTTATAGATTTCCTGTCTGTTCAGACTGTCTCACCCCTTTTTAATCTTTGCTTTTAAATCTTTGCTTTCAGTTCTTCTTTCGTAAAGTTTACGACCACAGTCAGGGCAACGGGGAAAATAATAAGTCCCGCAAGCCCCAGAAGCTTCAGCCCCAGGAACAGCGCTGCCAGCGTAGCCAGTGGGTGAAGTCCGATCTGTTTACCCACGATCCTGGGCTCCAGCATATTCCTCACCACCAGGATCACCAGGTAGAGGAGAAGGATGCCGAAGGCAAGTCCGTGATTCTTCATGATCAGCAGAATCGCCGCCCAGGGAAGCAGGATACCGCCTGTCCCCAGCACCGGCAGAATATCAAATACAGCGATCCCCAGTCCAATGAGCACCGGATAGGGAATTCCCATGATCAGAAGCCCCAGGCACAGTTCCCCGAAGGTTATCAGGAACAGAAGGCTGTAGGAGCGCAGATAGATGAAAAGCACATTCTTCACATAAGACTGTGCCTTACGCACCAGCCCTTCCTGTCCCGGCGTAAGGAATCTGCGGAAAAAGGCAATGATCCCGTCATAGTCGCCGGCAAAAAAGAAGGTCGCCACTACAGTGATCACCAGTCTGATCACAAATCCGGGCACCTCGCTGAGCCCGCCGGATATAAGCTGCACTACCAGCACCGAAAAACTGGAAACATAGCTTCCCAGATTCCGGGTCATCTGTTCAAAGGAATCCTCTATGGTCTGGGCGATAGCCGGAGGCACGGAGGTCATGGACTTATCCAGATAGTCGGCTATGGTCTCGAACACCGGCACGATGGTGGTGTTATACAGGTAGGGAACCCTCCGGATCAGACCTTCCAGACCGTCCAGAAGTTTCACTCCTGCCCACGTTGCCAGAAGGAACAGGATCCCATAGAAGATCACGCAGGCAATGATGGACGCCGCTTTCTTACGTTTTCCTGACAGCTTCGTTTTTCTCACAGGTATCTGCAGAAGCGCCGCCACCAGAAAAGCAATGATAAACGGCATCATCGGCATTATGAGGTATTTGACCCCGGCCCATACAAGGATCAGTATCATTGCATAAAAAACAACATTTATAATAAATTTTTTCTTTTTCTCCACTTCAGTCCTCCATGATGTCAACCGTCGTTTTTTTCACATTTACATTTATATTCATATTCTTCTATTTTAAACCAGATCCGGGCAAATAGCAAATACTGGTTCACTTTATTTTCACAGAAAGAGGCTGTCCTTTTTCCGAATTACAACAAAGGGCTGTCACACCGGCAATACAGTGTGACAACCCTTTGTACTCTATCAGCTTGAGATGGCAGAGTATGGGGAAGAAACCGGCTTCAACGGATATGTTGATTTTCCCATTACTCCATGCCAGTATTATTCCTGCTATTCCTCCAGGAAATTCTTTACACGTAAAATTTCCTTGTAATATCCAAACAGAAATGCGGAGTAAAAAAACTGACGGTAATATTTTCCGCAGCGGACCCCGGCAGAGCGACGCTTAATTATGCGCAAGGACAAAAAACAGGTGATTTCCCCGTTTTCACCTGCACGATTCCGGTTCCTTCTTCAATGTCCCGGATGATCTCACCTGCTGCCGGCACGGTGATCCTGCTGCCGGACAGCGGATTTTTAATACTTGTCACAGGTGTGGTAATGTCCGCCTCTACAATGCTGCGCTCAAAAGCCAGATCACAGCCTTCCATTTCACAGTTCTTCAGTTTCAGCCCCCTACAGTAGCACAACGGCTGGGTACCGGTGATCCTGCAATTTTCAAAAGTGACATTCTCGCTGTACCACCCCAGATACTCGCCCTTTATCACACTGTTGCGGACAGTGACGTTTTTTGCGTGCCAGAACGCATCTTTGGTATCGAAAATACAGTTTTCAAAAATGGCGTCTTCTATATACTGAAAGGAATATTTCCCCTTCATCCCCACGTCATAAAACTGAAGCCCGGCGGAACGCATCATGAAATATTCACTCTCTACATCACAGTCCTCCATCCTGACATCCTGCGTTGACCAGCCAAACTCCGGGGAAATGATACTGCAGCCTCGCACTGCAATATCCCTGCATTCCCGCAGGGCTTTAATCCCATGAAGTTTCGAATTCTCAATGGCAACATGGTCAGAATACCAAAGAGCTGCCCGACAGAGTTCCGTCATCTCGCAGTTTCGGATGGAAAGACCGTGATCATGCCAGAAGGGATAACGCAGATTAAAGAAACTTCGCTCCACCTGCACATTCCTGCATTCCTTAAAAGCGCTCTCGCCGTCAGCGGGACCGTCGAAGGAGCAGTCCTTCACCATAATACCGTCGCTCCCATAAAGCGCGCGCTCCTCGTCAAAAGTCTGATTCTGAATCGTTCTCATGTGAAAACCTCCTGTTTACGATCGAATTTTATCCCTTGGAAAATAAGTCATGTCGGGTAGTAATTTTCACTGTCCGCATACCCTTCTAAATATCCATAGTAATCGATCGACCTGTCTTTTTTCTCTATCTCATAAACACTGTAAAATCCGTATATTTCGTCTTCGGCATATACGGTAAGTACCGTGGGATCTGTTCTCTCCAAAAATTCATGGAAATTCTGTTTTCCGGGATTCTCTGCTTTTTCAACACCTCCGTATACTTCCATAATTGTTTCCCGACCGTCTCCGCCGGTCTGTATTACTTCCAGTATCCCTTCAACATAATACAGATTAGTGCCGGCATGGACTGTGATTGCAATCTGCTCTGTCATTTCTTCCTCAGCTGATTGTTCCTCCTGCTCTGTAATCAATGTGCTGTCATCTGCCAGAACCTTTTCGCATAGCAGAGTACAGAGAAAAACGCAGAAACACAGGATCAGAAAAATGATCTTATCATATGTACACCTTATTTTATAAATAAAAACACCTCCCCGACAGAGTTATCCCACACAATATCCCTACTCCAGAGCGTTGTATTCCGCATTGTCCACCGGTTCGCACCACTCGTTGAAGGTCTCTTCACCGGGAACCTCTACCGCAATATGGGCGAACCAGCTGTCCTTCTTGGCTCCGTGCCAGTGTTTTACTTCCGCCGGAATAGTAATAACCATTCCAGGCTTCAGGCTGACGGCTTCTTTACCCTCTTCCTGATACCACCCCTCTCCTGCCGTGCAGATGAGAAGCTGTCCGCCGCCGGATTTCGCATGATGGATATGCCAGTTGTTGCGGCATCCCGGCTCAAAGGTAACGTTTGCCAGAAACACCGGACATTTGCCTGCTTCCGTCAGCGGATTCAGGTAGGAATTGCCGATGAAATACTGCTCATAGGCAGTGTTGGCGTTACCCAGCCCGAAAATATTTTCTCTATTAAATTGTTCTTTGTCATAAATTCTCATGAGTTTTACTCCTCCAGTATTTTTTCTGATATCCGTATGTCAGCCTGTATGTACGACAGGCATGACTTTCAGTTTATTTTTATCCAGCGTCAGAGTACAAGACCTCTTTGTACACCGACGCTATCCATTCACGAAGCATTTCCGACCAATCCGTACTGCTGTCTGCAACAACCCCCAGCGCTTCTCTTACATCTGCTCCCGGACAGATCCGGGCGATATCCCGTCTGAAATCGCAGGCCACTCCGCCGCAGTGAGAATAAAACGGCAGAATAATTTTCCCGGACAGATCATTTCTGGCCAGCCATGAAGCCAGCGGGGGCGCTATCGTTCCGCACCAGTTTGGGGACCCTGCAAAAATCACCTGATAGGGCTTCGGATTACTGCTGCCCGGAAGCAGACGGGGACGGTACTCTGTCTGCACTTCTTTTCTGACCTGATCCAGAAGTTCCGGAAACGCCATGGGATATGGCTGCCAGGGGTAGATCTCACACCAGTCGCCGCCGGTCGCAACACAGATCTCCTGCGCGATCCGATGAGTATTACCGGAATAGGAATACGATATGATCAGCGGACGGTTTGTGACATCTGTCTTCTGATGCTTCTTTATGATTCCATTACCCATTCTTTTTCCGGCCTTTCCACTATCTGACATATCCACTATTCTGCGTCCTTCCCAAAAGACATGCATTTGCCGATAACGTCTCCAGTGCGTAAATATTCATAAGTAGGCATTTCAAAAAGTACCGGTTTGAGAACGCGATAATCGATCTTGCCGGCCTCGTTCAACACCCGCTCTTCGGCATAGGTTGCATCGATGGTGCAGATAAAACTCTCAAAGCCTTTGGTTTCATAGATATCCTCTACACTGCAGACCATGGTCACCGGCGCCTGAGAGATCATCGGCACGCCCGCATCGTCCACCACATAATCAAACAATGCAGATTTATCCGCCTTACTGCCGCTGACACAGCCGGAACGGTCCGCTCTGGACAACAGTCCCTCATCCACAATGTTGATAGAAAGCTTTTTGCTTTCTCTGATGCCTCTATTGGTATAGTGAGCTACGGCAAGGCTGACCATCACATGATCGTGACCGATAATACCTACATGACCGGCCAGCAGCCAGTTAGGTCTGCCGTCTACCATTGCTCCCACAACCACAAGAGGCGTGGGATATAATGCCAGCGCATTTCCAATATTCTTTTTCATGATCAATTACCTCCAACTTTATTTTTATTAACTGTATTTTTTCTTTTAACAGAATTCTTTCTGTCCTGTTTTCCGGTTTTCTTTCATATAATAGCCCAGAAAAACAAACGTCCCCATCATAGCCAGATAATCCAGATAAAACAGCGGAACCGGCTCGCTGAAATCCAGAAATACAAACTGAGTGCGCACCAGCATACAGGTAAGCATACCCCGCCGGAAAAAAACTGTCATTCCGTACACAGCGCTTCCCATCAGTCCCAGCATAGCCAGAAACAAAAGCAGGGTGAACGAGCATTCCTTTCTCTTCTCAGTAAAACTATCTGTCCGTCACTGTTATTTCAACCGGTTCCCAAGGCTGTACGCCTGCTGGGGATACCGGGAATGCTGTGTCATGGAAGGCGTGCCGCAGCCATAGCCCAGCACCATTCCCATGTCTGTCAGATTCAGATAGCGCACCAGCGTCTTATAATGAGCTTCCAGTGCCTCAAAAGTCCAGTCATCGCTGTTCCAGGCTGCCGCCAGCAGCGCGGATTTCATGTGTTTGCGCTGGATGGAACTGTTGAACGCACAGAAACGGTCGATCATGGTCTTCAACTGAGCCGACATTCCGTAATAGTACAGCGGTGTGACAAACACCAGCATGTCGGCGGCAAGGATCGTTTCGCGGATGGTCCCCATGTCATCCTTCTGTACGCAGGGCCCCTCGTATCCGCAGTGAATGCAGCCTGTACAGGGATGGATATCTGCCCGGGCTGTATCCACGATCTCCACGCTGTGCCCGGCCTCCTCCGCACCCTGCCTGAAACACTCCGCCAGCAGATTGGAGGAACCGTTTTTGTTGGGACTTCCCTCTAAAATAACGATTTTCATGTGAATGCTCCTTACCCTTCCATTAATCTGTCAATAATTCCCTGCACGCGTTCAGTGCGTTGAACAGGCGCGGAATCCCCATATAGCCGCTTGCGTGAACCAGCGCGCAAACTACTTCTTCTCTGGTATTACCTGCTTTCAGCGCGCCCTTCACATGGCTTTTGACCTGCGCTTCCGCACCGCCCAGCGCAGCAAGCAGCACAACAGTGAGCAATTCGCGGGTCTTGCCGTCCAGTCCGGAGCGGGTGTTAAAATCGCCGAAACAGAGTTCTGTCAGAAAACGGGGCACTGCCTGAGCGAAATCACCAGGCAGCCAGGTATAGCGGTCGGCGATTTCTGTGCCATAGAGAGGATTCTGGATATCCAGACCTTTCCGGTAACGTTCATCCTCGCTTTCGCCGGTCAGTGTCTTCTGAGAAGGCAGCGGCAGCTGAATACCGTTTCCTTCAAACACCTCATTCATGACGCCGATGGCGTTAAGTGTCCTGGGAAAACCGATAAACGGCGCACACTGATAAACCGCCTCCCGTATCTCTACAGGCGTACATCCGGCATTCAGACTGGCCTGCACATGAGCTTTCAGCTGGGGAAGTGTGCTCAGGGTTGTCAGCACTGTGACAGTGACCAGCTCTCGCATACGGTTGTCAAGACTTCCTGTGTAGCACACATCTCCAAAGATATAGCCCTGTAGGATCTGCATAAATCCGCCGTCGGTTCCTTCGTCGCCTGCGGCGTGGCTGTGAAAAAGTTCCTGCATTTTCTGTTCGGTCCGTTCTTTTCTGTCCATTCTAATTTCCTCCTGATTATTCATTAAATACTTCAATCGTTCTTCTCATTGTTGCTGTAGTCTTCCACTTCGACAGTCAGCGGCAACATTTCATAGAGAGAATCAGCCGCGCTGCCGTCGTTCAGGATATAAACTGCTGTATTTTCTCCGAACTGCACGGAAATCTGACGTTGTTCAGCTGTGGAAACATCTGATTCCGTTTCTTTCTGCCGGGAATATCCCAGATCACTCGCCCATGACCGGATCGCGTCTTCAGAAGATGACGCGTCTTCCTCATAGCAGTCAAAAATATTATCGGAAATAACAGTCTCCGGCGAAGCTTCTGCAATCTGCTCTACGCTGTTTGCCAGTCCGCCTATGCCATGGGAACAGAACAGATACACATCTTTGCCGGAAAGATCGTTGTCTTCCAGAAAACTCAGAAGCGCCATAGGGACTCCGTACCACCAGTTGGGATACCCCAGAAAAACTGTTTCATACTGTTCCAGACCGCTTACGTTTTCCTCAAGCTCCGGACGGGCGTTGTTGCCCCGTTCCTCATTGGCCCGTTCCAGACAGGCATCCCAGTCCGCCGGATACGGATCCGTTACCTTAATGGAAAACAGGTCGCCGCCGGTTTCTTCCTGTACCCATCCCGCCAGCTGTCCTACGTTTCCCGGCTCCGTCACACTGGGAGAGGTCACCGCATCTACCGTCTCATCAATCACAGCATTCTCGGCCCAGGTAAAATAAGCGATAAGAATATCCGACTGCGCTTCCGTATTCTGCTCTGCGGCTTCCTCTGCCTGTGATTCCAGTGCCGCCTGAATCCCCACCAGTTCCTCTGACGCCTGTACGTTTTGTGCCGGCATTCCGGCAGATACTGCCACAGCCAGCGTCAGACATGCCGCATACATTTTTTCCACATATTTTCACCTCTCATTCTGATATTTACTTACATCTTTCGGTTTCTGAATTAATTATAATGCACTCTCTAATCAATATCTAATACCTATTTCAAATCCTTATCCATACATTTTATGAATGATTTGTTATTTCCCTTCGAACCCCTTCGAACCCCCTTCGGCCCCCTTCGGCCCCTTCGGACTCCTCCGGACCTCCTCTGGGCGCGCTTCCGCGCAGCTCACGGCTAATGCCGCTCTCTGTCCGTTGTCCGGCAAATATCCGCTCATGCAAACATGGCGGCTGCTTGCAGTCGTATCGCACAAAAGACCTCCGGGAAATTTCCCGGAGGTCTTTGATAACAGCCTGTTATTCAATTATTGCTCTCAGCAGATTGATCTCCTGAATAAACAGAGAGGTCGCCGGAGAAAAAATCTTGTTTTTCTTCCATACCAGTACACTGTGCGTCACCCGCCGCGGCTCCAGAGGAATAAAACGCAGACGGGGATCGCTGCGGATTGCCAGCGCTCCGTCCATACAGAACGCGCAGCCAAGTCCCTCCGCCACCATCAATGCGGCGTTGGAAAGAAGCGTATAAAACAGCGGGATCGTAAGTTCTTTTTCATCCCGCCCAAGCCAGTGAAGAATCTCCACACGGATGTTGTCCCGCAGCGGCAGGATAAGAGGGTACGGAGCAACATCATCCGCCGTAAGAGATTCTTTTTCCGTCAGCGGATGGTCGTCCCGTACCAGAAGTCCCCAGGTATCCTGCTGGGACAGACGGACATAATCAAATTTTGTCACATCAACCGGTTCCAGCAGCAATCCGATATCTACCAGTCCTTTGTCCAGACGGTCTTTGATGTTATCTACCGTTTCATTATAAAGTGTGAATTGCACCGCCGGGTATTTCCCGGAAAACTCCTTGATCAGCCTGGCCAGCGTCTGGCTTCCGACCGTCTCGGACGCGCCGATCACAACCATTCCGCTGATATTGTTTTGCCGCTCCACGAAAGATTTTTCCAGCCGGTCCGCCAGCTCAACGATCTCCTGCGCCCGCTGCCGGAAAAAGATACCGTCGTCGGTCAGTGTCAGGCCGTTTTTGCCGCGAAGCATCAGAGTCACGCCCAGTTCACGCTCCAGGTCCATCATCTGCCGGCTCAGCGTTGGCTGAGTCACATGCAGAATATCTGCCGCTTTTGTAATATTCTCTTCCTGTGCCGCCGCCAGAAAATAGCGAAGTGTACGAAGTTCCAAAATTGCACCTCCCGGGAATCTGTTTATAATTGCCTGCTTGTTGCTGTCATCATATCACAGAAATCCCCTTCCTGCTGTTTTATATGATTTTTCTACCTCAAATAATATTTATTCCACAGAATAAGAAAGCGGCAGAAGTTCTTTTGCTCTGATTTTTTTTAAGTTCTCCATGTACAGACACAATGACATCGCAGCTTCATTGATTTGTCCTGCATCAATCATATTCAGAAAATCTTTTAAATTTTTTCCAGATACTTCATACTTGTTTACTTTTTCTAATTCAACAGAAGCATACTTTTTTCCAAACGCTAAAGAAAATAATATTCTTACCATTTCCTTTATCATTCGCATAATATAATCTTTTTCATCAGTAAAATACAATGTTTTCATCTCCCCAAGTTAGGATTTATCTTGCCGATATAAGGGCTTCTATTTTCTGAATGTACTCAGAAGCATGGTTTATACTTAGATCCCCGTGATAATATCCCGGCAAAATTTCCAATGTTGCGTTTGGGATTTGTTCACACAGAATTTCAGCAGATTTCTTCACAATACCTGGTTCTTTGCTTCCTGCCAATATAAGGACCTTCGCCATCGATTCTTTTACACTTTCTTTAAGTCTATAATCAGAATTAGCTTTTAGAAATGCAGTCATATTCTCTTTTGATATTGCGGCGCTGTCTCTATAATAATCCTCAAATAGGCTGTCCCTGATATGCAGTGCTTTAAACTGCAATCGCGCAAACCATTGTTTTTTTACAAGCGGATAACATATTGAAAAAAATGGTCGGACACATGCGTATAATGTTTTCATTGGTATGACAAGTGTACTTTCAATAATTGCATATTTACAGATATCTTTCCTCTTTGCAAGTATCTCCGTAAGAATCTGCCCTCCGAGAGAAAGTCCGCAAATCATAAAAATATTTCCGTGAAAGTTCTCGTCAACATAATTAATAATCTCATCGGCATTATTCTCAATTGACGTAAAATCCGTATCGCTCCCATTATGCCCGTCAAGGATGGGAATGATAATGTGGAATCTCTCCTGAAGCCGTTCTGCTTCATCATAATAATTCCATGGAGCCAATCCGCCGCCGTGCAGGAAAATAACCGTTTCATTTTGTGTTGATCCATACTCAACAAATTTCATTTATATTGCTCCACAATTTTGGCTTTCTAATTTGCAGTATTCTTTATTTATACTTTTATCTCAGCAGGTTAATCTCTTCCTGCAGTTTTTCCAAAAATCTTCCCGCGTGTGCCCCGTCCATCTGCGTGTGATGGAACTGGAAAGAGACGGACAGATAATACCGAAACCATTTCTTTTTGTATCTGCCCCAGATGATGAACGGATTATTGAAAATACCACTGTTCATGCCAACAGCTCCGTCGATTTCTGTATCTATAATAGCAGATGTACCGATGACCATACTGTTTTCGGATAAGTCCCTGTCCTGACAGCTTGCGGCAACCTGTACCGTATATTTCAGATACTCCTCGTTGAATTGATTTAACTCGGCGTTATAGGAAAGGTCGCAGGAGCTGACCTCACCCTCTTTGTTTTTCACAATGGTAGCGTCAGTGTACAAGGGGCAACACGCTCCAAGCCGCGTGATTTCAGCGATTTTCAGCGTTATCCTCAGTCAGCGTACGTCCTGTACGCTTCCATCGTCTGCCTTGTAAATCGCTGAAATTCCTGCGGTTGGAGTCTCTGAGTCGAAAAGGAGTTGATTTCTGCCTCTTTAAGGCACTTGATTGACGCGTACAGGACGTACGCGGAATGAAAGTAACGCAGAAGAGACAGAAATCAGCCCTTTATCGACCGTATTGTCCCCTTGTACACTGACGCTATTGACCGCTATGGTATCATACTGTATGAGTTTATCGCCCACCGGCAGGATATAAAACTCCTTTATTCCCGCAGCGGCTCTGCCGATACAGTAATCGAGCAGCATATTAAATTTCAGGCTTCTTTTCCTACTGACCTTTATCAGATTGGTCACATCAAAGGTCTTGAAAAAAGTTACCATTGGATTGGGTGCTTTCATCCAAAGCGCATACGCCGCAGCCCTTGTAGTATCTTTGGGATCAACTTCTTTTGGCATACTAACCTCCGATTACTCCGCTTTCCTGATTGGGTGGCGCACGACCGTTTTCAATCGGCTCACATCGCATTTTCTCGGATCGCTCAGATAGATTTCGTGATGGTATCTTGTATCTGCGATATCTAGCTCATATCCGGCTTGTTCTTTGGCATATAATTGTCTGCTTGACAAACTGGAATTTTAATCTACAAGTTTCTCTGGATTTTGTACATAGGAACGAATAACTGTTCCACATGATTTACAAATAACATGAATTAGCAATTGTCCTTCATTCGAAGTTATTTTTCTTGCTGGTCTGACTTTTCCTCTATCTGCTTGTACTCCATACAATACATCTTTACAACCACACCAAGGACATTTATATTGTTCTTCCATCTTTATAATAGCTCCTTTCCAAATTCCAATTTTATGCTCTACAACTTAGGATTTACTTTAATCGTTTCCCCTCAAAATCGAATTTTGACTGCCTAAGTTATACGGACAAATATCCCTACATCTATGACAACCTATTCTCCAAACCTGCTCTTCTTCATCATCTCCAAATGCAAAATCCCAACAGGATTGCTGTCTTATTTCTGGATTTTCTAAAGCGTTTACAGGACAAATATCAACACATAAGTTACAGTTATTACAAAGAGGTTCTTTCATTTTATCAGGCTCAAGATCCTGTTCACATAACACTGCTCCTAACCAGACCATACTTCCAAACTCTGGCGTTATTAACAAAGAATGCCTTCCTATTGTTCCCACTCCTGCTGCTTGAGCTATATGTTTTTGCGAAACAATAGAACGCCATCTGTTAGTATTTTTATCCCATTGGCTTTCATTTGTAGGAATAGGAACACATACTATCTGGTTCTTTTCCATTTCAATACAAAAATCCAGAGCTATCGTATCCATTTTTGACGTGATAGAATTTCTTACCCTTGTATATGGAATATTAGACTTACACCTAAGTGTTCCTACTGGAAATCTGCAGCCAAAAGAAATTACCGATTTGCAAGTCGGAAGTACATCTAAAGGATGATAGCCTTTCGGTGCATTATCAAACCTGTCTATACTTGCTATACCACACAAATCTGCACCTAACGCAAACGCCATTTCCTTTATACTTTTACTATCCAACATACAATACCCACCTCCGTAAATTCCAATTTGTTATCCTATGTATTCTATCCTTTTAAATTCGCCAAAGCAGCCTGATTGTTTTCGAAAATCCCCCCAACAGTCGGGCAGGTTTCTAACTCAGAACAGTCCCCGCAGATGGAAACGCCTTTATTTAACGCACACTTCCGAATCCCGCACAGGCTGTCGCAAAATACCGTTTTTACTCCGTTCATACGGCAGCCCTCACAGTTAATATGTTCCGGCAGAATAGGGGCGTTATTCAGCTCCGCCCACAGCTTCGCCGTTTTCTCCCGCAAAGGCTGATCGTCATTGATGGTCGCTATGTATGCGTCGCATTTTTCGCAGTCCAGTCCGCAGTATCCGATCACATCTTTCATAGGTCATTTTCCTCCTAAAGCTTTTCTTATATCCGCAACAAACTGTGCCTGTTGCTTTTTCAAGTATAATTTCACAAAAGGCTTCAGCAACCATTTTTTTGCTTCCACCCGCTCCGTAAAATCTATCTCTGTTTCATCGCCTTTGGCATTGAAAATGCCAGTCCAATGACCTGTCATATTGCTGTTTTCCATATCGAATTCCCATCGTCTGTACGGTTCAACAAGCGTTACGGTAAAGGTCGTTGAGTAGCCGTCTTTGGTGTATTCAATAAATTGCCTATCGCTGATAACTTCTGTTTTACTCAAGTCACTTCTCCAGGCAGCATAATTTGCAATATCCAAAACCAGTTCCCACACTTTCTGAAGTTCGCCGGGGATCAGCGCTTTTATATTTGAACTCGCCATTTTGCTTTCTCCTTAAATCAGTCGTATTTCTCAATATGCACGGTGGCAATCGCTGACTGATTCGTCTCTCCGGTAATAAGGTCTTGTGGCGCAGGCACAAGCAACATAAATCCGTCCTTGCCATATCTTAATTCATACCCTTGTGCATACGCTTCTTCTACGGAGATGTGCTGAACCTGTCCGATTACCATAGCCGTGATACCCGCACCGCATAAATCCTGTATTTCTTTCAAGGTACATTCTATCGTGAGAAACGCTTCGTTAATCGCAGGTGCGTAAATGGTTTTGGCGTTGGAAACAGTAAAGCCTCCTACCGCAAATTCGTCATCGTCCCACTCATTCTGATGGATGGTATTTACCAGCTTGTCGTAGCAGCTTACTGGAAGAAAGTTAATGCAAAAACATTTTTCTCTCTGAATATTGGCATAGGTATGGGTATGCTGATATAAATTTCCCATCACGGCAAAAAAGGCAGTCTTATCTCCGTGAAAACAGCTCCACGAATGAAAGCACACATTTGGTTTTCCGTTTTCTTTCCAGGTAGTAACTGCAAACAAAACAGTCGGTATTCCTGCCGTTACTTCAAAATGGGAAAACAAATCACAATCTATCTTTATTATATATTATTTTTCAGTCCTGCCAACATTTTTCTTTTTATTCCATAAATGCTGTTTGTCTAAAAAGAGCCGGTCTCTCGACCGGCCCCTAAAAAAATATTCAGATTGTTGCTTCTTCACCCAGAAAATCCTTTACACGTTCAAGGCTTATTTTAAGTGTCTCTGCTATCTCGCTCTGTTTGTAGCCTTGTATATACAGACGAAATATATTTCTGTCTGTTTCTATTCCGCGTTCCTCGCCTAATTTTATTCCCTTTTCCCGGCTTTCTGCCACCATCATATCTA
>LBJMC04200__coassemble_331_pt1 | contig 36560 bp, 41 predicted proteins | sample LBJMC04200__metabat2_low_PE_022 | metagenome-assembled genome bin LBJMC04200 | reverse complement strand
TAGTAGGCTGCTGTCTATCAATCTCTTGTGTGTTTCTTTATGACACATGAGCATTCGCGCCGGGGTTGTCGTTTCCGTAACCCTCCAAGAGGTTAATCACGCCCCAGATACCAAGTCCGGCTCCCAGTGCGATAACAAGGGTCTGTAAAACTTCGATTGCAGAATTAAAAAATGCCATGAATTTCTCCTTTCCTGCCGCGTCTGCGGCTGCCCGAAAAAGGGCATAAAAAACGGCGGTCAGTTTTGGTAACTGCCGCGGTTATAAGTCCCCGCGCCGCGTAAAGTCCTGCGGCGCAGCGGTATTCAGTTGTAAGGGTGGGGAAACATGGATTTTCCGGTAGGTGCGCGTATCATGTAGTCAATCGTTATGTAGTCGGTTGCTGTAATTCCTCCTTCCTCTGTGTCCGTTCTCTGTAATAGCGGTCATAGTTTTCCAGAAAACGCCGTTTGATTTCTTCCTCTTTCTGCGCCTGTTCAAGCGCATAGTCAATCAGCCGCCGTATCGCTTCTTCAAGCCTGCGCTTTGCTGCTTTCTTTCTAATACGTCTATTCATTTCCTGTGTCCTCCTGCAAATCTGCTTCGCTGATTTCGTAACAGTCAAAAGGTTCCTCCGGCTTCACGATTGCGGGGCGGCGTTTCATGTACCGCTCCACATCAAAAGCGTTCTTCCTGTCGTAGTCGGAAAGGTACTTATATTTCGGGTGCTTCGTTATGTCGAATTTGTCCGAAAAGAACGGGCGCACACCCCGTAGCTGCAAGATACATTTCCCGCCGTCCATGACGGCGATTTCGTCCTGCGTCATAAGCTCCTTGCCTAACTTCTGGTAGTTCAGCCCGTGGGACAGCTCCCGCCCTCTGGTTTCGGAAGTGTTGAAGCTGTCAATGGTTTCTTTCCCCAAAAGCTCCGACATTTCTTTCAGCGTGGTTTTCTCCTTGCCGCCAAGGAAAAGGGTGGTGTCGCAGTTGCCGACTATGGTATCGGCGTTGTCCTTATAGATTGCCTTTAGCTGTGACTGGCTCTGCAAGATGATAGAAGCGGAGATTTCCCGGCTCCTTATGGTGGCAATCAACTTCTCAAACTTCGGTATCTGCCCGATATTGGCAAACTCGTCTAACAGACACCTCACATGGACGGGCAGCCGCCCGCCGTACACGTCGTCGGCTTTGTCGCATAACAGGTTGAAAAGCTGCGTGTAAAGGATAGATACGACAAAGTTAAACGTGTCGTCCGTGTCGCTGATGATAACAAACAGTGCCGTCTTGCGGTCGCCTATGGTGTCAAGCTCCATTTCGTCGGTTTCCAGTAGTTCCCGCAGCTCCCGTATGTCAAAGGAGGCAAGCCGCGCCCCGCAGCTTATGAGGATTGAGGAACGTGTCTTGCCCGCGCTTAACAGGAATTTCTTGTACTGCCGGACGGCAAAATGCTCCGGGTCTTTTTCTTCCAGACGTTCAAACATGAGGTCAACCGGGGACTGAAATTCCGGGTCATCCTCGCGGGCTTCCGACGCATTTATCATTTCAAGCAGCGTCGTAAAGTTCTTCTCGTCCTCCGGGGCTTCATACCAGATATAGCCGATAAGGGCGCAGTAAAAGAGCCGTTCGGACTTTACCCAGAAATCCTCCCCGGATTTTTCCCCGTCGCCTTTGGTATTGGCGATTATGGTATTTACCAGTTTCAAAATGTCCTTTTCGCTGCGGAGATAGGCGAACGGGTTATAGTGCATACTTTTCTTGAAGTTTATCGTATTCAGCACTTTTATCTTGTACCCGCCCCGCTGTAAGAGCTGCCCGCACTCGACTAATACAGTTCCTTTTCGGTCTGTTTGTCAAGGACATAGAGAAAAGTTTTCCTCATTTCTTTGCGGATAGGTCGTTTTCCAGTAGCCGCATGACTTTATCGCTCATGCGCTCGGTGCTTGTCTGACTGAAATGGAGCGATAATTCATAGGTGGTCTTACCGATTTTCCGCTTGACGGTCTGCGGCTTCGGGGCGGCGGTTGTCTTAGTGACTGTCTGTGTATTTTCCTGCATAGGCTCTCCTTTCTAATTTTGGCAAAAGAAAAAGCAGGAAGTCTATTTCAGATTTCCTGCTTGGTGGTGCTACTGTGAGGGTAGCGGTTATTTAATTTTTAATGATTGTGTTACGCAATAGAAGCCCATTTTTGAGGGCAAAGGTATAAAATACCGTCTTTGCGATTTTGACGCTTAAAAAGCCTTGTAGAATAGGTGTTTTAAGCCACCTACTGCGTAACAATATATCCGGTGCAATCACAATTCCATATCGCGCCGTTTGTTCTGCGTCTTGGCTCTGGTCTGTTCCGGCTGTACTGCCTGTTCCACGCACTTCTTGACCGCTTCGGCTTCCTGTACCTCCGCTTTCAAGGTCTGCAAACTGCTATACAAACGGCTTTTCTTTTGGGTAAGGTCTGCAACCTCGGCTTTCCATGCTTTCGGCTTCAGCACCTTATCTTTCCCTAAATGCTCTTTGAGATAACGCTCGGCACTCTGATACAAAATCAATGCGGCTCGGTTGCTCTCAAAAAATTCCTCTTGCTTTTTGGGTTTTGTCTGCATATAGGCTTTGTAGGTGGGGCGGTGTTCCAGATATTTCTCGGCTTGGTCTATCAGTTCCTTTCGCTCATGGAGTAGCTTTTCCGTCTGCTTGATTTCCCCGTTGGTAGTCCAGTATTGCTTTTTCATATCCGCTACAACTTCCTGCAACTGTACAAGGGTAGTGATGTTCCTGCTCTGCAAGAAATTAAACGCCTTTGCGTATAGCTTCAAGTCTTGAATTTTTCCGTACTGGCTCTGCGGCTTGGCGGCTTCTGCATAGGCTCGGTTAAGCAATTCTAAAAGGGTGGGCGGCTGTTCGGAACGCTCGGAAAGGATAGGAATGGAAGGGGACGGATTGACCGATTGATTTTCCTTTGCCTGTGAAGCCTTTTCTTTTATCCATGCTGTGAGGGCGGCAATCCGGCGTTTGACTTCCTTTAGCAGACGGTTTTGTTCCCGTATTTCTCTGTTCTGATTGCCCTTGTCGGTTACAATCCCTCTGCGCTCCATTTGGGTGGCGGCAACGCCCATGTGGACGGTTGGTATCTGCTCTATGCCTTGTCGCTTATAGGAACGGTGGTCTATACGTTCCGGTCTGTCCTGTGCGGCAAGATAGCGGTTTGCAATATCCGCCCACGCCTGCCGCCATACCTCGGCTTTCTCTTGGCTGTTCCAGTCAACCGTATCAACCTTGCGGCTCTTGAATGTGCCGTTTTTCAGCTTGATACGCTGACCGTCCTTGTCTAAAAGATATTCCTTTTTTGACTTTGCTCCCCACTCGCCGGACTGCTCCAACGGGCGCATAGTAAGCATGATATGGGCGTGAGGGTTTCCGTCCTGTTTATCGTGAATGGCAAAATCGGCACACATTCCAACAGACACAAAATTTTCTTTCACATATTCCCGTACAAGCTGTATCTGCTGTTCCCTGTCAAGTTCTACGGGCAGGGCAATTTCAATCTCCCTTGCAAGCTGTGAGTTTTTTGCTTTCTCGATTTTTTCCACGCTGTTCCATAGGGTAGAACGGTCTGCAAAATCCGGCGGCGCATGGGGCGGCAAGAGAATTTCCGTATGCACAATACCGCCTTTTCTCGTAAAGTCATGGGTAACGCCGTCATAGTTGTTTGTGAGGGTTTCCCCGCTTCGGTAAGCGGCGGCGGCAACGGCTGACTTGCCTTTCCCTCTGCTGATTATCTTGATACTGCAATGATATATCGCCACGCTGTCAACCTCCTTTCGGGCGGCATATTCAGACTTCATGGCAGATGATAGACTGCGAAGCAGGGTATCGTCTGACGTGAAGTACACAAGGGGTAGGGAATGAAATTCCCGTAGGGGAGTGTAGCTCCCCTGTATCAGCGGAACGCTGATAGAAGCCCTCGGCAGAGCGCACACACCCGTAAGGGTGTATAAGTGCGCCCTTGTCAAGCAAGGGAGATTTAATTCTCCCCGTTTTCTTTTCCGATTTCCCGTAAATGCTCCTGTGCCTGTGCGGTCTGAAAAGCAACTTCCAACAAGTCTTTTATCTGCTCGTTGCTGTATTGCTCCGGCTTCTCTAACAGGCTTTCCAGTATCGCCCCACGCTCAATAAGGCGGTGTGTCCTTGCCTTGCGTTCTGCGTCTTTTTTCTGATTGAGAAGTTTCCGCTTTCTGTTCTGTAACTGCCGGATTTCTTCCTCGGCTTTTGCAATCTTTTCTTCAATGTCTGTCATGGTTAAAATCTCCTTTCTGATTTCGGGCATAAGAAAAGCAGGAAGTCCGTTTCGGGATTTCCTGCTCGGTGGTGCTACTGTAAGGGTAGCAGTTATTTAGATGTCACATACTCAATAAAATTTAATACTTTTTAATTCAGCGGTTCTTCCATTAAGACAACTTTTTTGTTTGTTGCGTCTAAAAGCACCTCGCACCCTATTGGCATTGTTAGCATAGGGTGAGTATGACAACAATCAAACTCTGCTAAAATAGGAATTGAAGTATCTCCTATAACTTCCAAAAGAATTTCATAGGGTTTTCTACCTGTTCCATTATCGTCAAATTTTTCGTGCTTTCCCAAAATTATTCCGCTTACCTTGTCAAACACGCCTGCAAGTTTAAGCAAAGAGAAAGAACGCTCTATTGTATATGCGTCTTTTTCAGCGTCTTCAATAAATAGAATATCTCCCTTGTTTATTACAGGCATATATTCTGTACCAAAAAAGCCCTCCATTGTATTTAGATTTCCTCCAATTAATCTACCCTGACAAGTTCCCTGTTTTACGCAAACCCATTGATTAGAATATTGGTTTTTTGCCCTATCTTGTTTGCTCCAATCAATAAATTCATCTGTCCATGCAATAGGCATTTCATAATTGTACGGTACAGATATACCATTTACAAATGAGTTGAAACTTTCAAAAGTCCAATCTACAAAAGGTGGTAATTCTCCAAACGACGATGCTATATCTGGACCGTAAAAAGTCACTAAACCTGTTTTTGCATAAATCGCCAGTAACAAAGCGGTCACATCAGAAAATCCGATAATTATTTTAGGGTGTTTTTTTATATACTCATAATCTATATATGGCAGAATAGAATTTGTATTATTGCCGCCTATTGATGTCATTATTATCTGAATATTCTCATCATATAAGAGATTATTAAATTCTTCTGCCCGTTCTTTTATCGTCCCAGAACGATAAAAGTCTTTTTTCTTATACAAAAGTCCATTGTTTATCATAAAGCCTTTATTTTCTAAGTATTTTATTCCTCTCTCATAGCGAATAGGCTCAGTCGCTGAAATCGGAAACGAAGGAGAACATACACCTATAGTAGTCTTGCCTTTAATTCTACTTGCTTTCATTTACATTTGCTCCTTTCCGAATAATAAAATTCAAGTTATAGATTTTCTTTATTCTATCATATTTCTCCTGTGTTTCCTATCCCTATTCAACAAGGGCAATCAGCTTTTTTCTGACTGCCCCTGTCTGTACTGCCGCCTTATCTGTCTATCTTGAAATTCTCCACGACAGCATGGATTAAGCGGCGTTCCATGAAGTCTTTTTTATCTGTGTCTATCCCGTAATACACAAGCCCCCTTTCGTCATAAACCGTCTTGATACATTTGTTGCGGATATAGCTTTCATAGGTTTTTAGTACCGTCTGAATGGCGGCGGCTTCTCCCTGTGTGGCGGCTATGATTACCTCAACGGGCAGATAGCGGTTTTTGTATCTTTCACTCATGGCGGCGCACCTCCATTTCTGCCCGTATCTGCCGGACAGCCCTCATTTTGTGGTAGCTGATGTTTTTGGCATTACAGCCATAGAAGGCGGCAATCTCTTTGTTCTTAAAGCCTAAGAAAAAATACAATAAGATGATTTCCTGCCTGTATGGGGTAAGCCGTTCTATGGCGTGTCCTAACGGCTCGTTTTGCACTTCTACAAGCCATTCCCTCACTTGAAAATGGTAAACCATACAAGGGTAGCGGTCTGTGGTGCTGACCTCGGCTAAATCCTTTTCCAGTAGGGAAGAAAAGGACACTTCATGCTCCATGCGGCGGCGGTTGGCGTGATAATAGCTGATAGAAGCATATTTTAAGACTTTCGTACAATATGCGTCAAACTGGCGTTGTAAGATTTCTATGTTTTCATTCATTTTGATTTTCCTCCTGTCTGTTCGTGTGATAGTTACGCAAAGCAGACAGGAGAGGGGGAGAACGGCACTTGACCGCTTTTTTTTATTGGCTTCATGTTCCTGCACCAGACTTTCGTTTTCCGTAGTCCTTGACTTTCGATTATCGAAGTTCAAGAGTTTCGATTTCCGAAGTTCTGGAATTTCGGTTATCGAAGTGTATAAAACTGATTATATCAATACAAGTATAACAGACTTATCTATCAATCCTATCCTTTCCTTTCCCAAACCCTTTCCTTCCCACGCCTACCAGTCATAAAGGGAAGTATCGTCCATGAAGTTCTTGACATAGATAATATTCGGCTTTCCTAAACCCTGCCGGACACACTCAATCAGCCCGATACCTTTCTCGCTGTCTAACTCTGCAAACAGCTTCACAATCTTTTCAGTGCCGCATTTTAGCCGTTCCCTTGCGTCCTCCAGTGTAAAGTAGATAAACACACGCCCGTCCTTATCCGTCCAACCGTTTTTCATGGAAAGCTCCATGCGGTCTATCAGCATACCATACAACAGTTTTGCGTCTGTGGAGAGGGCTTCAAAGCGTTCATCTGAAAACAGCAGCTTCGGTATGCGGTAAAAGGCGTACTGCTCGGCGGCTCTGCCGTAGAAGTACGGAAAACTCATGCAATCAATCCTCCTTTCCCACCTCAAACAGCGCAAACGGCATAATCAAGGGGTAGGAATATCCTAATACCTTATGCGGTTTCCGGCTTCTTAAAATGCTATTGGAATAGGGCTTTTGAAGCGTAGAACGTCCCCAAAACGCCCTCATTTGTCCGTCCTCGGCAATCTCTGTTTTGCCTGCTCTTTCTGCTCTGCTGTGAGCGTGACGGTCTTTTCCTTTGACCGCAGGCTGATAAACCGCTTCGGCATGGAATAGGTCTTGCTGACTTCATCAGTCTTGACACACTGATAGCACTGTGGGTTTTTCTCCACCAGTTTATCAAGTTTCCGTTTCCATACGGGGTCTGCGGTGTAGATACTGGCGGTGTCCTCGGCGGCGTTCAAAAGGATAATGGTTTCTTTCTCGTATCGGCTCAATCTCATATCTGCTCCTTTCCGGCAAGAGAAAAGACACTCCCTAAGAAGTGCCTTTCCTGCCTGTCATGCCCTGTCCGGCGGCGGTAGTTCCACCTGCCCGACAAAGTTAAAATACACATCAATTTTCTGTTTTCTGTCTGTCCTGCCTCCTGTGGCTTCATGGACTACCACCTTTTCTATAAATTCATTCAGCATAGGGGTGGTAAGTTCTGTAAAATCCGTATATCGCCGCACAACGGCTATGAATTTATCGGCTTTTGTGCTGTCCTCGTTAAAGCTGTCAATCTGCTCCTGCAAGCCCTCAATCTCGGTTTCCAGTGCGGTCTGCTCCCTGTCATAGTCGGCTAACAGCCGTTCAAAATGCTTATCGGGTATCTTGCCTGTGGCGTTGCCCTCATATAGCTTCTTGATTAAGGTATTCAGTTCCCCGTTGCGCTCGGTGGCTTCTGCAAGCCGCCGTTTCTGTTCCCTCTGCGTTTCTGCCATTTGGACAGTAGAGGTCTGCTGTACCTTGTCTATGAAAGCCTGTTCGTCCTGCCGCACATAATCGCTGACCTCCCGTATTGCCGTTAAAATCAGTTCCCACAAAACGGAAGTCTTGATAAAGTGCATGGTACAATCCTTTGTGCGCTGTCGGTAACTGCCGCATATATAAGCGTCGTCTGCGTCATACTTCTTTTTCTTGGTAGGGCTTGGCTGCCGGTGCGTCATTTTACTGCCGCAATCGGCGCAATACACAAGCCCTGTCAAAGGGTGGGGCGGTCTGTTATAACTTGGCTTTCTGACTGTTTTCCGTAGCTTCTGCGCTAAATGCCATGTTTCCTCGTCCACAATGGCGGGGTGGGTGTTCTTGAAAATCATTAGTTCGTCCGGCTCTGCCTTGCGCCGCTTCTTGGTCTTGTAGCTGACACTGATTGTCTTTCCCAGTACCGTATGCCCCATGTATTCCTGCTTTTCAAGGATATAGGAAACGGCAGTAGCAGACCAGAGATAAGGATTTGTAAAGCCCTTGCTGTGGTCATTTTCGGGGCAATGGATTTTTGCGTAGGCTGACGGTATCAGCACTTTTTCAGCGGTCAAAATGTCGGCTATGGCGGTAATACCTTTCCCCTCAATTACCATTTGATAAATCCGGCGCACAACGGCGGCAGGTTCTTCGTCAATGATTAGCGTCTGCTTATCTTCGGGGCTTCTCAAATAGCCGTAGGGAACGCTTGGGGAAACACGCTTGCCGTCCTGCATACGGGATTTGAAAACCGCCTGTATCTTGCGGCTTGCGTCCCTTGCGTACCACTCGTTCATAATGTTTAGGAACGGGGTAAAATCGCTGTCCTGTTGGTTTGCGCTGTCTATGCCGTTGTTGATAGCGATAAACCGCACGCCCTTTTCCTTGAACATGACTTCGGTATAAAAACCGACTTTCAGATAATCACGCCCAAAGCGGCTCATGTCCTTTACAATAACTGCGCTTACATTTCCGGCTTCAACCTCCGCAATCATGGCTTGAAAGCCCTCACGCTCAAAAGTTGTTCCGCTTACTCCGTCATCTGTGAAGTGCCGGATAGGGGAATAGCCGTTTTTATGGGCGTAGTTTTCAAGAAGCTGTTTCTGATTTTTGATACTGTTGCTCTCGCCTATGAGTTCATCATCTCGGCTCAAACGCTCGTACAAGGCTGTGAATTTCATAGTCTGTGTTGCTGTCCTCATGCTCTGCACCTCACTTTCTGCGGCTTTATTTCTTCTGTCCTTAACAGATTAACCCTTTCGGGTCTGTGACAACATAGGAGCTGTGCATTTGCATTAAATTCGGCTTCACAAAAAATCTTGTCTTGCCGGAACCGGAACCGCCGATAACAAGGATGTTTTTATTCCTCGCGTACTTCGGCTGCTTCGGGCGGCTGCTCATCATTAGCCGTTCGGTCTGTGTCAGAATGACGTTGTTTTCAAATACCGGGTCTACATACGGCTTAATATCTTCGGCGTTTCCCCAACGGGCAGAGCCGTATTCCATGCCACGCCTATATTTTTTCGCGTTCTTGCCTTTGAAATAGACAATTAGCCGGATAAGCACCGCCCCCGTTGCGCCGATAAGCAAGTCCATAGGGTGTAGGCTCGGCGCGGCGTTTGAAAATGCTGCGGAAAATCCCGTCCCAATGGAAAGCAGTCTTTCCGACAGGTCAGCCCCCGGCGACAGCCGGAACGCCTGCGCCGCCTTGTCAAAGAGCCAGACAAATAGCATATAGGGGATATTCGGGATAATCAGCTTTTTCAAGTCTATGTTGTTCAACGGTCAAGCCCCCTTTCCTTGTTCTTGACTTTCTCCCGGTTCGCATTGAGCTGTTTCGCCTTATCCCGGAAAACGGCTAACGCCTTTCGGATAGAGGGCTTCTTCTCCCTTGAAAGCTTCTTTGCGGAAAACTCTTTAAAGGCTGCGGTCAGCGCGTCAGCGTCCCGCGCCTTAAAGAAAACAAGGTACCGGGGCGGGCTTTCCGTTGCGTCCTTTTTCAGCGCAAAGTCAATCCCGTATTTCTTCGCGGTACTCTCAAAGGCTTTGATATTGTCCTTCGTGATTTCGATATTGGAAACGCCTGCGTTCTGTTTCATAAGCTGCTTTAGGGTCTGCCTGCCGTGGGGCATTTGCCGCTTGTTTGCCTGTTTATTTATCTGTGAGAGAAAGAATTTCATGGATTTTTGCAGCACTTCCGCAGACAGTTTCCCGGTCTTGATTGACAGGGCAATCACTTTTTCGTTGACTTCCTCCTGCAATTATCGTCCTCCTTTCGCAAAAGTCTGTTTCCGGGCAGAAAGAAAGGGCAGCCGTTCCCGGTTGCCCTGTGCCTGCCGCTTTCCTTAAATCCGTACCCTAAGCCCGTTCAAGTCCTCGGCGCGTACCCCTACCAGATACCAGTTCTGTCCGTACTCCATACGGGTCGGCTTCCATTTCCCCCTTACGAATACTTCCAGACAGTCGCCGCAATGCAAGCCCCCGTAGTAGTCGGAAAGGTCAAAGCGAATGTCGTAACGGTCGGTCAGCTCGTCAAATACCAATGCTCCGGTTCTCTGTGCCATAAAAAATCCTCCTTGTGTTGTTTTAAAGGCTTTCGCCCTCGTTGCATGAATAATAGTCCGGGGCGCCAAACCGGGGCTTTCGCGGAGCCAGTGCGCCGCTTGCCATGTCGTGGGCGACAAGGGAAGTATAGTAATTGCCGATAGTGGACGGCGCGTTGAACAGTGCCGCCCGTAGGTACTGCTTGATATTGCGGATTTTCGTGGTGTTCTCCCGCATACAGTCAAGGACGAACCGGATATGTTCGCTGTCCAGTTTCATAAACTTTGACTTCACAAGCTCTGCCGGGTAGTCGTCCCCGGCGATACGGATTGTCCTGCGCCTTGTGCAGACGGTTTCAAGGATAAGGTCAACGATTTCGTCTATCCGGTCATGGTCGTAGGGCATATCCTGTTTGAGAATGTCATAGCAGATGTTGTCTTTTATGATTTCCTCATATACCCGGTATGCGTCGTTCGGTTCCTTTCGTTTCCGTTCCGGCGGCTCTGCCGCGCCCTCAAAAGGAGAGGGGTTAGGGGAATGGATAGGAATGGAATGGGTACTTTGTGTATCTGTATTTGGTTTTTCTTTTTTTGATAGATTAGTCTTTTGTTCTTCTTTAATTATTTGCATTGGATTTTCCTGCGTAGGTTTTTCCAACGTAGGTTTTTCCTGCGTTGGATTTTCCAATGTTGGATTTTCCAACGTAGGTAAATCCGGTTTAGGCGGTAGCTGTGGCTGCTCATAAATCACATAGTCGGCACCCCGCAGGCGTCCTTTTGCGTCGCGTTCCCTTGAACGGACGATATATCCGGCGCGTTCCAGTTCCCGCACCGCTTCCCGGATAGCGTCGATTTTCTCCCGGTTGATATGGGACAGCCCCGCAAGGGTATAGTCCCAATCTTCGGGAAGTGAAAGCATTTGTGACAATAAGCCCTTTGCTTTCAAGGTCAGCTTCTTGTTGCGTAAGTGGTGGTTGCTCATTACGGTATATCCCGTGTTCCGTTCCACTCTGAAAACTGCCATAGCTTATCAGCTCCTTTGCTGTGGATTTGTTACGCAGTAGAACGCGGATTTTGAGGGAAAAGGTATCTTTCCCTTGCTTCCCCGGTTCCGCACTCCGGAAGCCTTATATATCAAGGCTCTTTCTGCCCCTACTGCGTAACATGAGGGCATAAAAAAAGCGGCGTTCCTGTTCTTCCGGGTAGGAAGTGGGAAACGCCGCCTTTGAGGTTCTATATTCAAAATGAAAAGGGTACCACTGATTGACAGTAATACCCTTCCAGTTCGGCTACAATTCATACATCTTTTGTCTTGTGATTTTTGTTTATAAAATGGCGCGGGTGTGGGCTTTCCGCTACCCGGATATTTGCTTGATACTTCCCGGTTTGCTTCGCCAAACCGCTGGAAGTGTACCACTTCCCTTGCCCTCAGGAAGCGGATGGGATCCGCGATTTCCGGAATGTCCCGGACAACACGGAGGATATTGTCATAGGTTGCGCGGGCTTTCTGCTCTGCCGCAAGGTCTTCAAACAGATCGGTAACGGGATCTCCTTTGCTCTGGAACTCGCATGCGTTAAAAGGAATACCGCCTGCGGCCTGGGGCCAGATCCCGTTTCCATGATCAATATAATAGGGACCGAATCCGCTTTTTTCTATCTCTTCCATAGACAGATCTCTTGTCAGCTGGTGCACGATAGTGGACACCATTTCCAGATGCGCCAGTTCTTCTGTACCCACATCGTTAAGGACTGCCGAAGCCATCCGGTTCGGCATGGCAAACCTCTGTGAAAGATAGCGCATGGAAGCGCCGATCTCACCATCCGGGCCACCATACTGACTCATGATGAACTGGGCGATTTTTGCATTAGGGGTTTTAATATTCACAGGATACTGTAATCGTTTTTCATAATTCCACATAAACTATCTGCACCCTCCTTCCTTTTCCCATGGAAACGGCTGTTCCATCCACTTCCAGGTATCTCCGTCTGACTCCAGAGCATCGTCGATGGTCAGAGGGCCGTAACATTTCGCGTATTCCTTCATCAGTTTCTTTCTTTTCTCAGACTGTTCCCTGTAATAAGCCAGAGCGTCCTCACAACAGGGATGGGTGTCCAGATAAAGCAGTATATCGTCTACAGCAAAACTGACCTCATTGATCTTCTGAAGAAGCTGCATTCTGTTTTCAGGCTGGTCGCGATACATCATTTCCGGACACCTCTCTTTCCGCAAAACGGTTTACACAGCTGAGGAAAAATCGTTCCCACATTCAGGGCATATGAAAGATCATAAGTGTCGGTAAACTTCTGACACGGGACATAAGCCATTGCCGGTTCCATATGATCTACATGCCCGTACATCTCACCGTATGCCGAAGTGCTGCACGGCATACGGCAGGCGCAGGGAGACGACGTATTATTCTGCGTGTATGAAAACTGTCTTCCTGCCGCGCAGTTGTTCCCGCGGTTTTTTGACATACCGCAGGTCGTCTGATACGGACGGGCACAGGGACGGTTCCTGTTACAATTCTCCATGAACAAAGTCCTTTCTGTTGATTGATTACTCTATATTTTATGTCATAAAAACAGAATGGTGCGCATAGGCAAATAGACAGATTCTGCTATTTATCTATTTCATTCCTTCTTTTCGGGTGCTATAATGAATTAACAGAATATTACTTTTTGAGGAGGGAGCTATGCATATCATAATTGTCGGGTGCGGCAAAGTCGGACGTACCCTTGCAGAACAGCTTCAGGAAGAAAACACAGATCTGACCCTTATCGATATATCAGAAAAAACGATCAACAGCGTTACAGAAGATATCGACGCCATGGGCGTTGTGGGAAACGGCGCCAGTATCAACACTCTTATGGAGGCCGGCGTCGACTCTGCCGATATCCTTATTTCAGTCACCGCTTCTGACGAACTGAATCTCCTCTGCTGCCTCATCGCACAGAAAACAGGCCGCTGCCAGACCATCGCCCGCGTCAGGAATCCCGTTTACAGCCAGGAAATAGGATTTATTAAAGAAAAGCTTGGAATTTCCATGATCATCAATCCGGAGCTTGCTGCCGCACGGGAGATATCGAGGCTGCTGCGTTTCCCGGCAGCGATCAAGATCGACGCCTTCTCCAAGGGACGTGTGGAACTTCTTAAATTCAAAGTGCTCCCCGAGTTTGGTCTGGATGGGATGACCATTTCCCGCATCACAGAAAAATACCGCTGCGACATTCTTTTCTGCGCCATCGAAAATAAAGACGAACTGTCCATCCCCGGCGGAGATCATGTCATACATGACGGAGACTTTGTTTCGATTATCGCCACGCCTCAGAACACCGCGCAGTTTTTCAAAAAAATCGGTCTGAAGACACATCAGGTAAAAAACGCTCTGGTCATAGGCGGAGGAACGATCTCTGTATATCTTGCCAAAATGCTTTCCGATATCAGGATACCGGTAAAAATCATCGAGCAAAACTTTCAGCGCTGCGAGTATCTCAGCGAACAGCTCCCTGATGCAACTATAATTAACGGAGACGGAACCAACCGTTCCCTTCTTATTGAAGAGGGGTTGGAAACGGCGGAGTCCTTTGTTACGCTTACAAATCTTGACGAGGAAAATATTTTTCTTCCCCTGTTTGCCAGAAAAGTTTCAAAAGCCAAACTGGTGGCTAAAGTCAACCGTTTACCTTATACGGACATTATCGACGAGCTGGATATCGGAAGCGTAATTTATCCCAAATATCTGACCGCCGATATGATCCTCAGATATGTGAGGGCCATGCAGAACACCATTGGAAGTAATGTGGAAACCCTTTACCATATCCTGGATAATCAGGCGGAAGCTCTGGAATTCAATATCCGGGATGATTCTCCGGTTGTAGGGATCCCTCTGGCCGATCTGAAACTGAAAGACAATCTCCTTGTATGCTGTCTGACCCGGCACGGCGCTGTAAGCATCCCCAGAGGACAGGATACCATTCAGATCGGCGACAACGTGATCATCGTAACAACGCACAAAGGACTCCGGGATATCTGTGATATCCTTGAGAAGTAAGGTACAAGAAATGAATTATCGGATTATTCTTTATATCACAGGATGGGTGTTCAACCTGCAGGCCATATTTATGGTGCTTCCCTGTATCACAGCGCTTATTTATCAGGAAGAGGAAATCTATGATTTTCTGATTCCCATCCTGGTCTGTCTTGCGGTGGGCATTCTTCTTACCCGGAAGCGACCTTCCAACAAAGTATTCTATATCAAGGACGGATGTGTCGCAGTTGCTTTAAGCTGGATCATTCTCAGTATTACCGGGGCGCTGCCCTTCATTATAAGCGGAAGTATTCCCCATCCCATCGACGCTATCTTTGAAACCGTATCCGGCTTCACAACCACCGGTTCCAGCATTCTTACGGATGTGGAAGTCCTCCCTAAGAGCATTATTTTCTGGAGAAGTTTCACCCACTGGATCGGGGGGATGGGAGTTCTGGTATTCCTGCTCTCCCTTCTTCCCCTGGCCGGCGGTTATCATATGAACCTGATGCGGGCGGAAAGTCCCGGACCTTCTGTAAGCAAACTGGTTCCCAAAGTGCAGTCCACAGCCAAAATCCTGTATACTATTTATTTCGGAATGACTGTTATGCAGATCATCTTCCTTCTTATCGGAAGAATGCCGTTGTTCGACGCATTGTGCATTACTTTCGGATCTGCGGGAACAGGAGGCTTCGGCATCAAAAATGACAGTATGGGAAGCTACAGCACATACTGTCAGATCATAACCACTATATTTATGATAGCTTTCGGCGTGAATTTCTCCGCATACTATCTGATCCTGAAGAAAAAATTCCGTCAGGCTATCGCGATTGAGGAAGTCCGATGTTATCTTGGCATCATTGCCGCGGCCATTGTGATCATAGCCATAAATACCAGGCATCTGTTTTCCGGAATCGGGACAGCCGTACAGCAGGCTGCTTTTCAGGTGGGTTCTATTATCACAACTACCGGTTATTCCAGCACTGACTTTAACCAGTGGCCGTCTTTATCCAAGGCTGTTCTGGTGCTTCTGATGTTTATCGGGGCCTGTGCCGGAAGCACGGGAGGCGGAATTAAAGTATCCAGGATCCTCCTGCTCTGTAAAGCCGCAGGAAAAGAGCTCCAGCATTATCTCCATCCCAGTTCCGTAAAGAAGCTGAAAATGGACGATAAACCGGTATCCCACGAAATGCTGCGGTCCACCAATATTTTCCTCAGTGTATATCTGATCATTTTTGCCGCTTCCATACTGATCGTGGCGATTGATAATTTTGATCTGGTAAGCACGTTTACCGCTGTCGCGACTACGCTGAATAATATCGGACCCGGTCTGGAAGTTGCCGGACCTCTGGGAAATTTCAGTTCCTTCTCCTATCTGTCCAAGAGTGTGATGATTTTTGACATGCTGGCAGGAAGGCTTGAAATTTTCCCGCTGCTTCTGCTCTTCTGCAGAGGTACATGGAAAAAATTCTAAAATCAGATTTTAGATTATTTTCACATTTTCTTCAAATACACATCACAATTTCTTCACATTTATACTGTATATTACTAAACATAGAAAGCGATAAGCTTTCTATACAAATATTTTTCTTTTTCATACGCGCCGGTACGAAAGTACCGGCCTCCTTCCATTTATGGAGGTTTTTTCCTCATAAAAAACGAGCCAGGATCTTCACGATCCTGGCTCTCTTTCATTCTCATTACTGCAGGTTCTCACTGATCACCTGCCAGATACTACTGTTTTCGAATCCCAATTTCCACTGAGCCACACCGGCCAGCTCATATTTGGGAATCAGTTTGACTTTCTCTGCGATCGACTGGGCGTCCTCCAGCCAGATCTCATAGGTGGAGTCCTGCGTCTCATAAGTTCCGTAATTCTGTCCCACGCTTCCGTCCCACACAGTCTGTACATTGTTCTCGGTTATTACCTGCTGCGCCTGATCCATTCCGATCGCTTCACTTGTCAGCGCTCCCCCGGTGGTCTTCCAGAGTCTGGTGTAGAAAGGAATCGCAAGAATAGTCCTCTCCGCAGGAACCTCTGCCAGCGTATCTTGTACGCCCTTCTCCACCCATGGAAGGGAGGCAACAGATCCGGCCTCTGTCGAGCCCACATAATGCTCGTCATATCCCATGATGATCACATAGTCAACAACCTGACCCTGTTCTCTTCTGTCATAATGGCTGGTAAAATCTTCCGGGACAGGATTGTCTACAGAGAGTACCAGATTATTCTTATGACATTCGATAGACAGTTCCCTGAGAAACTCAAGAAAATGAGGACCGGCGTCTTCGCTTAAAGTCTCAAAGTCAACATTGATTCCATCCAGCCCCACGTTCTGCGCCGCCGCCATCAGCTGACTGATGATATTCTGGCGTGAGGAGAGCTGAGAAAGAGTCTCTGTGGTGCTTACATCAGCGGTAAAGTTGTCGATAAGCCCCCATACCTGCATTCCTTTCTCATGAGCAGCGTTCACATATTCCGCTGAGGATATGTCGGCAATATTACCCGCGGTATCCTGAAGATAGAACCAGGTGGGTGAGATCACATTCACCCCGCTGACATTGGCTGTCGCGTCGGCAAAATATGCGTTCGCTTCCTGTGTTGTCACCTGATGCCAGGAAAGGTTAACCGGTTCCTCCGAGGTAAGATAGGTATATTCCTCTTTCTGGAAGTCTCTGGAAAACTCGGTTACAGAAGGTTCTGATATATCTGTTTTCCATACATAACCTACATATCCGTCCATAGTGGCAACCTGCGCCCATTCTTCCAGACCTTCCATATATATAAGTGTATCGCCTTTTTTTACTTCTGTGAGTACCGGAGATTTGATTCCTCCCCTGTAGCGGACATATGTATCTTTCTCTGCCTGCACTGTATTCACATCAGAAAACTGGTACTGAATCGCTACTCTTGAAGGATTCTCGCTCATATATACGTCAAGATCTGTATATTTCTGCACAAAGGGCAGGCTGAGATAAACGTTTCCGTCTTTCAGCCATACGTCGCTGTCCCCGTTTCCGGAAGCGGGATAATACTGAAGTTCCGACGGGGTGGCATACAGGATCTGCTGGTTGGCTGCATCCCAGTAATACCTCTGGTTCAGATAGGTATTGACAAGATTAAGGGGCAGATACAGCTGATCGCCTGATATCTGGGCTCTCTCCTCCATAATATCGGTGCCCAGGACCACAATCGCCTCTCCCTCCTGTGCCGTACCGTAGTATTCTGTCAGATCCATGTGTTCCCTGGTGGGAATATATTTCATAACAACCTGAGCACCCAGACCGATCACTGTGAGAAGCAGAATAAGTCCGCACACAACGATCACGGGTATGTATTGTTTTTTCATTCGCTTTTTCATCAGATTCTCCCTTTGATCCATATTTTATCAGTCTTTCCGATGGCCTTCCGAAAAGACATGGTTTATATTATAACATATTTTGATATGAATGCATTAGAAAAATAGAGTTTTTACATTTTTTTCACATTTGGCGACATAACATGTTTCCGAGGACTTCTCCGCCCGGTCAGGCACGAAAGGGGAACTCAGCCTCTGCGGAGAAGTCCCTTTTTCTTATGTTCTTCTCTGTTTTAAGGTGTTACAGGACCGTTCAAAACAGAATATGATTTCTGTGTGATATATTTCCTCTCTTCCTCCTTTCTTCTTAATATTTGCAGAAAGCACCAAAATCTGAAGAAAATATCTCCCCGGCAGTATCGGATTTTATCGTTTATTATGGGAATTGTCCGGCTTCTGCAGCAAGAATGCTGTATGAAAAAAAACAAGCCATGAAATGTAAGTTCGTAAAAATGGTTATATGCAAGCGGCTTCTGCGCTTTGCGGTGATCCATACACATCCGGAGGATCTCTTCATATTTTATTATACCCGGTATCTTACCGGATGCAATAGTTTTCGTCAATTTATAAAAAATTTTCGATTTTGTTTCCAAATATTTTATAATCAGGTAATTTGTATTTCTTTACAATCCGCATATTAGTGGTTATAATATATGCTAAGTTGGAATGTATTTTTTCTAATAGGATGTGATAATATGAAAATTGAAAAAATCAACGAAAACCAGATCCGCTGCACCCTTACACGGGAGGATCTTGAGCTTCATCAGATCAAGCTCAGCGAACTTGCTTACGGCAGTGAGAAGGCCAAGAAGCTTTTCCGGGATATGATGCAGCAGGCTCAGATACAGTTTGGATTTGAAGCTGATAATATTCCTCTGATGATCGAAGCGATTCCGGTCAATCTGGACAGCATCATCCTGATCATTACCAAGGTGGAGGATCCCGAAGAACTTGATACACGTTTTTCGAAATTCACCCCTTATAATAAAGACCGCAGTCAGGCGGAACCCATTCAGCTGGACGGAGCCGACAGCATCATAGATTTCTTCCAGAAACTCCGTGATTCCAGCCGTGCCAAGAGCCAGTCCAGGAAGTCATCTTCCCAGGCGGAAGCAGATGACAACGCCGCGCTTTCCGATGTGAATCTTATCCGGCTGTACACATTCTCCTGTCTGGATGATGTTATCGGCGCTTCACACGGGCTTAACGGTTTCTTTGACGGCGAGAATACTTTATACAAAGAAGTACACAACGGCAGATATCATCTGGTCCTTCACCAGTCTGAATATTCACCGGAGGAATTCAACAAGATCTGCAACATTCTCTCTGAATACGGTAAAGGTAAGGCGTTCTCTCCTGCAGGAGAGGCCTATCTGAAAGAACACGGGGAACTTATTTCACCGAATGCTCTTCAGCAGCTTGCGCAGATTTGATCTTACCTGTATTCAGTCGGAATCCGTAATTTTCAAAACAGGCTATTCCAACATAACAAAAGGGCGTTCCTTAACGGAATGCCCTTTCATTTCATCATTATTTATTCTCCAAGAAAGTCATTGATCTGCTGAACAAGGATATCTGCATCCATTCCATGAACCATGGCGGCCTCTTCCAGAGATTCCATCTGTGAGGAAGGGCATCCGATGCAGTGCATACCTGCTCTCATCAGGATCGCGGCAATATTGGGATCTATTGCAAGCAGCTGACCGATCAGTGTTTCTTTTGTAACCTTAGCCATTATTATTTCCTCCTTTTTGATATGCAGAATATATCTGTCATTCTTCCGCGGCATTGAACAATCCGCGGCACATCTAATTATAATACATATTTTATCCGGAATCAACGAAAAGACTATAAAATTATGTTTATAATTTTATACTTGTATTCCTTGAAAAGATATATTAGAATAACCATATAGAACCTGCAAAGGTACTAACGAGAAAAAAGGAGGATTGTTATTATGGCATATGTTATTTCTGACGAATGTGTAAGCTGTGGTACATGCGAAAGCGAGTGCCCGTCCGAAGCTATCTCCGAAGGCGCAGAGCATTACGAGATCGATCCCGATGCATGTGTTGACTGCGGTACATGCGCAGATGTCTGTCCGACAGAAGCTATTCATCCGGGTGAATAATTAATTTACAAAGAGACAGTGCCGTCCGGTTCATTTTATTGTGAACGGGCGGCACTGTTTTTTAGTTTTGTTTTCTTCTGTTTTTCCTGTCGGCGGACACCGCTGCTTCGCGCCTGGCCATCTGCTGTCTGCGGATCGCCAGGTCCAGTGACCGGCAGCGTTCCTCGTCTTCATTCTTGGAGTGTATTTCCTGAGTGATCAGCCGCTCCAGGATTGCCTGAAATTCCAGGATCTTGGGATTCATATCCTCACCCGCTCCGCAAATGTCCTGAAACGCTTCTGCGCCGCACTCTTCTTCCGCGGCTGCCTCTATATTTCTATCCGGAGCTGCCTGTGCAGCGGTTTCAGGATCTTCCTGTGTTCTTTCCTGTTTTGCGGATTCTCCTTCCAGAAGTTTTATCCTGCTCTCTGCTGAACCGGGGGCAATGCGGGCAATCTGAGGGATCAGATCCTTAATCGCCCGAAGCTGTAATCCCCGTTTCTTCAGTTCTTTAATATTCATAAATGTCTGAATATCATATCCGGTGTAGTAGCGATGGCCAAGTTCATTCCGCTGGATGCGGAGTTCCAGTTCGTCTTCCCAGTAACGCAGGACATAGGACTTCACGCCTGTCATCTCGGCTGCCTGTCTGACGGTATATCTTGTCTCCATACCGCACCTCCTCATGAAATTCAATAAATTTATTATAACAGAGTGCGGGATGATTTCAACCTAAAGTGTTCGACATTCTTCGCCCCGCTCTTCGAGCCGTGCTTTCAGCTCGTGACATTAGTCACTCGCTGACCGGGCTTCGCCCTATACAATCAAAAACAAGAGAGTCCAAAGGAATGCAAGCATTCCCGGACTCACTCGTTTCCGATTGTGCACGGCTCTACTTTTTCATGTTTACGAACTGGGTGTATCTTGGCAGCCATACGAGTTCGATGGTTCCGATGGGGCCGTTTCGCTGTTTAGCGATTATAACTTCTGCTATGTCTTTCTTTTCTGTATCTTTATGGTAGTAATCGTCTCTGTAAAGGAACATTACCACGTCGGCGTCCTGCTCGATCGCTCCGGACTCTCGAAGATCCGAAAGCATGGGCCTGTGGTCGGGACGCTGTTCCACTGCACGGCTGAGCTGTGACAGCGCGATCACCGGTACGTTCAGTTCACGGGCGAGCGCTTTCAGCGAACGGGAAATCTCAGAAATTTCCTGCTGTCTGGAATCGCTTTTTCCGCTTCCGCTCATCAGCTGAAGATAATCGATCATGATAATCCCCAGATTATATTCCAGTTTGTATTTCCGGCATTTGGAACGGAGTTCCGCAATGCTGATTCCCGGCGTATCGTCTATGATCAGATTGGAACGGCCTATGATATCCGCGCCTTCCACCAGTTTGGTCCAGTCTTCATCTTTCAGATTTCCGGTACGCATATTCTGTGAATCCACATGAGATTCCATGGCAAGCAGTCGGTTTACCAACTGTTCTTTGGACATCTCCAGACTGAATATCGCCACAGTGATATCCTTGCGGAAAGCCATATACTGGGCAATGTTCAATACGAAAGCCGTCTTTCCCATGGAGGGACGGGCTGCGATCAGTACCAGGTCGGAGGCGTGCATACCGGACGTTTTGTAATCCAGGTCTACGAATCCCGTGGGTAATCCTGTAACGCTGCCTTTCAGTTTGGACGCCTTTTCAATGTTATTGATGGCGTTCAAAACCACCTGCTGGATGGGAACAAAATCGCCGCCGATGTTCCTCTGAAGAACCTGAAAAAGCTTTTTTTCTGATTCCTCCAGGATCATTTCCGTGCTGTCCTTCTCAAGATAACAGCTGTTTGCAACCTCCTCGGATGCCTTGATCAGCTTCCGGAGCACGGCTTTCTCACTTACGATGTTGGCATAGTACTTTACATTCGCCGATGTGGGAACCGCCTCAAGAAGTTCCCTCACATACTCCATACTGCTGATATCCGGCGGGAGATCTTTTTCTTTCAGCCTGTTCTGAAGAGTAACCGGGTCTACCGGCTGGCCTTCATTGCAGAGTTCCACCATGGCGTCAAAGATGATGCCGTACTGATTCTGATAGAAATCGTCGCTGGTCAGGATCTCTGAAGCGACCAGTATCGCATCCCTGTCCATCAGCATGGAACCGATCACAGACTGTTCCGCTTCTATGCTGTGGGGAAGTATTCTCTTGATCAGAGCCTCTTCCATATCCTGTACTCCTTTAGATTATGCTTCCTTGATCCATACCTTCAGGCTTCCTGTCACCTTGGGGTGAAGTTTCACAGGAACCTGTGTAACTCCCAGATTTTTAATCGGCGACGGGAGCTGCAGTTTCTTCTTGTCAATATCCAGTCCCAGCTGGTCTTTTGCCGCTTCGGAAATTTCTTTGGTGGAAACAGAACCAAAGGTTCTGCCGCCCTCGCCCACTTTCAGGGTAAGGATGATTTCCTTATCTTCCAGATCTTTTGCAAAAGCTCTGGCAGCTTCCAGATTCTCCTGCGCAACTTTCTCTTCATTCGCTTTCTGGAGTTTCAGATCGTTAAGATTCTTCGGCGTAGCCTCCACGCCCAGTCTCTTCGGCAGGATGAGATTACGGGCATATCCATCGCTGACATTTACGATTTCTCCCTTTTTTCCAAGAGATTTAACATCTTCCAACAAAATCACTTTCATTTTAAACTGTCTTCCTCCTGATACATCTCGTCAATGATGCCTTTCAGCATCTCTTTTACATTTTCGATAGACTCTTTCACCTGAGCGCCGGCAATATTGATGTGGCCGCCGCCTCCCATCTTCTCCATCATAAGCTGCACATTGATCTCATCAATGGCGCGCGCGCTGATGTAAACTTCTCTGTTATAGGTAGTAAGAACAAAGGAAGCCTTCACGCCGGCAATGTTCAAAAGCTCATTGGCGGCCTGCGCGCCTACGACGGTAGGACTTTCCAGGCCTTCACTGGGGCATACGGCAATAGCGAAGCATTCCCGGTAAATCTCTGCGGAACGCACCGCCTCCGCTTTCGCCTTATAGGAGTCAAAATTATCCCTGAGCATCTTGCGTACTCTGGTCATATCCGCACCGCTGCGGCGGAGAAAAGCTGCCGCCTCAAAAGTACGCACACCGGCCCGGGTGATAAAATTGTTCGTGTCGATGATAATTCCGGCATAAATGCAGTCGGCCTCGATATTCCTCAGACGAAGGTCGTCGGAGAAATACTGCAGGATCTCGGCAACCATCTCACAGGTAGAGGACGCATAGGGTTCCACATAGGAAAGCACCGCATTCTCGATGATTTCATTGCCCCGGCGGTGATGATCCAGAACCACAACCGTCTTCGTCATGTACAGAAGATCCTGGCACTCGGTATAGCTGGGTTTGTTGGTATCCACAACCACAACAACCGTATTGTCGTCAACCAGTTCCATAGCCTGTTCCCGGTCAATGAACATGGACGGTTCATACTCCGGATTGTTGAGATATCCGGCAATAAGCGGCCGGATAGAAGTCGACGGATCATTGACAACAATATGAACCGGTTTGCCCAGAGTTTTTCCCGCGCGGTAAATTCCGATCGCGGCGCCGAGAGCGTCCACATCCGTGATCTTATGTCCCATGACAACGACCCGTTCTTTGGTGCTCATGAATTCCTTCAGGGCCTGAGCTTTCACACGGGCTTTCACGCGTGTGGTTTTTTCCATCTGCTGCGATTTGCCGCCGAAATATGTGATATTATCGCCGTTCTTGATGACTACCTGATCGCCGCCGCGGCCCAGCGCCATCTCGATAGCAATACGGCAGTATTCATAATTCTGAAGATAATTGGCCGCGTTTAAACCGATACCGATACTGAGAGTCACTGTCATCTCGTTGCCGATATTCACGGTCTTGACCTCGTCCAGAATGTGGAATTTCTGGGCTTTCAGCGCTTCCAGGGAACTCTGGCGCATGATAAGGAAATACTTGTCCTTCTCAAGCTTTTTTACAAGGCCGTCATAGTTGGAAAAGTATTTGGTGATCTTTCTGTCGATCAGGGCGATCAGCAGTGACCTTCTGACGTCCTCCACACTCTCCAGAGCTTCCTCATAGTTATCAAGGTAGGCCAGTGCCAGCACGAGTTTATTATCCTCGTTGGCCTGCATATATTCCCGCAGTTCAGTCTCATCATAAAGATACATTGCGATAAGACTGGTAGTTTCCGGAAGATCTTCCAGGATTTTGGCGTGAACCATATCCTCGCCCAGCCGGATCCGCTGCATGGAGATCCGGTATATCCGGTCGCCTACCTGCGTACTGATCTCAGATATATCCTGTTCTTCAGAAACGGGAAGTTTATCGGGAGTCACGTCCGCAAAGATCGTATTCACATTCTTCCTGTAATACTGATCCTTCCCGGTCAGTTCGGAAAATTCCTTATTGGACCAGATCATCCTGCCTTCTATATCCATGACTGCATACGGCAGAGCCAGATCTTCCAGAACCCGCTTCTCCAGAACCTCATACTGGCTGGCAAAAGCAATCAGATCATTAAACATCTGCGGTCTGTGATACAGCAGGATCCCTACGGCGCACGCCGCGTAAATCAGTGTGCCCAGAGTCACCACAAGACCTGCTTTACAATCGATCATATAAACCAGAACGTTCAGTGCGATCAGCAGGACCGTCAGGTATAAAGGCCATCGGGTAAGATGTTTTAAATGTCCTCTTAATTTGAATTTATTATTCATAACCTTCATTACCAATCATTTCATAAAAAAAATTAACAAGAACCTGTTTCCTATTATAACAGATTCCTGCTTATTTTACCATATGAATCTGAAAATGCCGCTGTCAGCTCTCTGACAGCGGCATCTGAAATTAGTCCTGAACGTAGGGCATCAGGGAAAGGTGACGTGCTCTCTTGATAGCAACTGTCAGAGCTCTCTGATGTTTCGCACAGTTTCCTGTGATTCTTCTGGGAAGAATCTTTCCTCTTTCGGAAACATACTTTCTCAGTTTTGCTACATCCTTGTAATCGATCTCATTATTTTCTTTGCCGCAGAATACACAAACTTTTTTTCTTCTGCGTCCGCCTCTTCTCTTCATGGGAGAGTCCGGTCTTTCGCCTCTATTGTAAGCCATGATTCTTTCCTCCTATTCTTTCAGTTTTCATACGGATCTCTATCCGTATTCCGGTATCTTTAGTTAAACGGCAGTTCCTCGTCGATTCCATCGGGAATATTCATAAAGCCGTCTGCGCTTGCCGCGCCGGGAGCCGGCATGGAAGGCGCCGGAGCCGCGCTCTGCTGAGGATGAGACGCCATATAATTATCACTGGCTGATTTGCTCTCAGCAAATTCCTGCTCTTCTACAACTACTTCTGTAGTATAAACCTTCTGTCCTTCTCTGTTGGTGTAACTTCCGGTCTGAATCCGGCCGCTTACCACAATACGGATTCCCTGATGAAAATACTTCTCAGCAAACTCCGCTCCCCGGCCGAATACCACGCAGCTGATGAAATCGGCTGTCGCCTCTCCGTCGCGGCGGAATCTCCTGTCTACTGCCAGTGTGTATCTGGCGATTGCCAGAGCATTTTCTCCTGCGGTATAACGAACCTCAGGATCTCTTGTCAAGCGTCCCATTAAAATTACTTTGTTCATTTTTCTACCTCTTCTTATGATAAGTGAACGGGTTTCTTAATGGTGCTTTCTAAAATCCATTTCCAAAAGACTATGCATCTTTGCGGACAACAAGATATCTTAATACATTGTCCATGATACGTACATGTCTTTCAACTTCTGCCGGACACTGTGTGTCTGCTTCAAACTGAATGAAATAGTAGAAGCCTTCATGCATTTTCTGAATTTCGTAAGCTAATTTCTTCTTACCCCATTCTTCTACTTCTGTGATGGTGCCGTTGTAACGGGTGATGTAGCCTTTCGCTTTCTCTACTACCGCGTCACGTACTTCGTCTTCAACTTTGGCACTCACAACTAATGCTAACTCGTACTTGTTCATGCTTTTACCTCCTTATGGTCTTTATGGCCCTCCGCCTGTCCGGAGAGCAAGGATATGAAAATATATCACAGTTGGTTATTTTATCACAGGGATTTCCAAATGTAAAGATTTTTTTGTCGAACGCGGAGAATTTTTATTTTTCCTCTCCGGTGATCATTTCCGGTATGATCGTGATCTCTCTGTCCACCTTTTCCCCTTTCAGTATTTCCACTGCTTTCTCATATGCAAGCGCGCCAAAATCAGGGCTCTGGACTGTTGCTTTCAGGATTCCTCTGTCCACCATGTTTCGTCCGGCAACCTCTCCGTCGAAGCCGTCCACGCCGATAAAGTCAGTATTCTCGCCCACTCTGAACTGCTGGCAGGCAAGATACGCGCCGTAGGCCATTTCATCATTGAAGGCGAAGACTATACCGGCACCCGCATTTTCCACCAGATAATCCTTCATACGAAGTTCAGCGGAATCGCGCAGCCAGTCTCCATAATAATAGAATATATCTTCTTCCGGGATATCAGCGCTCACAGCCTCTTTGAACCCGGAAAGGCGGTTGGCGGAAATCGGGGATCCCTCCACTCCCTGGATCACCACTATTTTTTCGCCGGAATCATAAAGATTCTTTACTATATATTCTCCGGCAAGTTTCCCGATGCCTTCATCATCTGCCTGGATCACTGTTGTGTATGCGTCTGTTTCCGGTTTTGTCCCCACTGCCACAACGGGTATTGTCTCAGCAGCCTTCTCAATGGCGTTATTCAGAGACGACCCTGTGTCAGGTGTCACGATCAGAAGATCGACGCCGCATTTCATCAGTGTTTCGATATCCTGGATCTGTTTTTCCGTACTGCCCGCCGCATCGCGGAAAATGAGATTTACCGAATCCCCCTGTTCCGCCCTGTCTGACATTACCTGAACAAGATTGTTCAGCCAGGGTTCCATCACATTGGACAGGCTGACGCCGATAAGATACTCATATCCTCCTGTAAGAACAGGTTCCTGCTTTCCGCAGCCTGCTGCCAGCCAGATACCTGACAGCAGGACTGCGGCTGTCATAAACTTTCTCATTCACTGCTCCTCATAATTTCATTCTGCCTGCCGGAACATGCCGGTATTCAGGTAAGGTTCCTTCTGTATTCAGACGGAGATACGCCCTGGCAGTTTTTGAATGCCGCCGAGAAGTAATGCTGATTGCTGTATCCCACCTTTTCCGCTATCTGATTCAGGGAAAGATCCTGGTTCCTCATCAGATGGATCGCCTCCCCGATACGGAGCATGGTCAGAAAATCTTTAAAAGAAATCCCCAGTTCCTGCTTCATAACCCGGCTCAGATAGGAGGGATTACATCCTATCGCATCTGCAACTTTAGTCAGATCAAGATCTCTCTGATCATAATGTTCATAAATGTACTTTCTGGCGTCCATGACGATCGGCCGGCATTCCATTACTTTTTTTGCATAGTCTCTCATTCGCGAATATGTCTCTGCAATCTCTGTCCGCCGGCAGATCTGCGCCTGAACACAGCATTTTCCTCCCGCCAGTTTTTCTATTTCACTTCCAAGATGGCGGCGCAGGCTTTCCGTTCCGGTATCATGATCATACCCGCCCAGGATTCCGACAATATCCTGATATCTGTTCATAAAGACGTATACAGGGCTGTATTCCCCCACCAGATCCCTCATGATCTTTTCCATGGTCATTTTATAGAGTTCTTCCGTGACAGTACTTCCGCTCAGCCGTCCTTCGTATCCAGGCTGAAGGGAGATTACCGTGAGAAGAAGGGTATCCGGTATTTTTATTCCCAGGAATTCCATCTGTTCCTGCCATTCGCTATCGCTTAATTTTCCGTCGATCCAGTCATTGAAAAAGATATCCCTCAGGTAGTTGCGGTTCTGGCGGATCTGTTCCTTCATAAGATCCATAAATTTCCGGGATTTCCGTTCTTTTTCCAGATCGTTCATACAGCCTTCAAGAGCATCCTTAAGTTCCTCATCCGCGATCGGTTTCAGCAGATAACTGGATACTCCAAGACGGATAGCCTGTTTGGCATAGGAAAATTCGTTAAATCCGGATATGACAATGATCCTGCACTCTATCTTCAGCTTTCGCAATTCCTCCAGAAATTTTATCCCGCTGAGTTTTGGCATACAAATATCTACAAGAAGGATATCCGGTTCCAGTTCCTTTGTCTTTTCCAGCGCCTCAAGCCCGTTCCTGGCTTCCGCACATACTTCGACCGGAAGTCCGAAATTCTCCAGAGTGTCTTTCAGTCCCTGACGTATTTTAGGTTCATCGTCTGCTATCAGTATCTTCCACATATGTCATCCTGACCTCCTATACGTATGTACGTTTCATACGCAGAACCGCTATGGTTCCGCCTCCCTCCCGTCTGCGGAATGTCAGGCCGTATTCCTCGCCGCAGGCAATTTTTATTCTGTCGTTTACATTCAGTGTTCCGTACGCATGTACATCCTTTTCCCTCTCTCCGGACGAAAGCCACTGATTAAGCTGTGCGAGCCTTTCTTCTGTCATGCCGGCTCCGTTGTCTTCCACAACAAGCACCATATCGTCGGAACCTTCTGCATATCCCCGGATCCATATGGTTCCTTTTTCCATGTCAGATTCCTTGATCCCGTGATAAAGGGCGTTTTCAACCAGTGGCTGCAGCGAAAGTTTCAGCACTCTGCATTTCATGATGCTTTTATCAAAATCCATATGATAATCAAACAGATCTTCATAACGGAATTTCTGGATACTCAGATAGCTTTTCACCATATCCGCTTCCTGTTCAAGAGTAATATACTCTTTTCCCTGACTGAGACTGATGCGGAAAAAACTGGAAAGCGCCAGAACAATTTCCACAATATCGCCGGCATGATATTTTTTTGCCATCCACTGGATCGTATCGAGAGTATTATACAGAAAATGAGGCTTGATCTGCTCATGAAGGATCTGAAGTTCGGCTTTCCTTTTCTTTTTCTGTTCCTCATATACCAGATTCAAAAGCTCATTGATCTTGTCTATCATGGAGTTGAAAGCGTCTCCAAGCTGCCCGATCTCTCCCTTATAGTGATTATCAAAGCGCACGGTCAGATTACCTGTCTGGACCTTCTGCATCAGCCTTGACAGCCTGGCCAGCGGTTTTGTAAATGACGCAGAGAATATTACCGAGCACAAAGCCGCAAACACTGCAGTTATCACAGCGATAAACACAGACGCCCTCATTACCTGAACCGCGCCTGCAATTGTCTTGTCCCAGTCAAATACGCCTACCACTGTCAGATCTGTATAATCCGAACTGCTGTAGAGCACTCTGTATTCCTGTCCGTTTATTTTGCACTGCAGCTGTCCGTTCTTACTGCCGAACCATCCCGGATCCATACGGTAAACGATTTTGTTCTGAGGCGCGTAGATCACTTTTCCCTGACTATTCTGGATATATCCGAAACCGGTCTGTCCCATGGTAATTTCCTCTATCAGCTCCCGGATCGTCCGTATATCCAGATCCACCAGCAGGACTCCTGCCGGTTCTCCTGTTTCTCTGTCTTTTACCATCTGGGAAACGCTGATAAAATTTTCCATACTGTAATTTTTCCAGCTTTTCAGATTTCTTCCCACCACATTTGTATTAAGGACCAGCGCGCCGTCCGCCCTGATCGCATCCCGATACCACTGTTCTCTGCTCAGGGGAGTTTTCTGCAGTCTGTAGGAATCGTTTGAAAGGTAACGTCCTTTTTCACTGACTGCCACAATATTCAGGTAGTCCTGATATGTTCTGGAGTATTCCAGGAAGATATCCCGCACTTCCCCTTCTTTTTCAACACGCTGAGCGGGATTACGTTCTTCATCCACAGTAAGATAACTCTGAACAGCAGGATTATTTCCCAGTATCTCCATGTTGTCTGACACCGAACGAAAGATCAGATCCAGGGATCTGAGTACCTGGTTCTGAATTTCCACCGTGTTGGCAAGCGAACGGTCCGCAATGGAATTCTGATAGATGACATTCCCCGTCGCAGTGAGAATAAATGTCACCAGAAGAAGAATACTGCAGTTTAAGGCAGTCAGCTTAAACATCATATTTTCCGGTTTTATATATTCTTTCAGTCTTTTCAATATCTCTTCCTCCGACATGGTCACTATCATAAATTAACAGCCTGACATTGTCAATTATGCATAGAAAGAGAAAGGGGCCGCATGTGCAGCCCCTGCCGGTTATTCCGGTAATTCTCCATGTTATGCTGCTGAGTTATTCTTCAGCCGCTTCTTCTGTTGTTTCTTCAGCTGCTGCATCTTCTGCAGGCTCTTCCTCTGCCGCCTCTTCTGTGGTCTCTTCTTCAGCTGCTGCATCTTCTGTGGCTTCTTCTTCAGCTGCTGCATCCTCTGTAGTCTCTTCTGCAGCTTCTCCGTCTTCGGAACCGCTGTATTTCGCCAGAAGTTCTTCTGCTGTGTCAGGTGTAACGATCTCAGATTCCAGGGTCAGAGTTTTATCCAGTTCTTTGCCTTCTACAAGAAGCTGATAAGCGCTTTCAATAGCTTCAGCGCCGCCGGTGGGATATACCTGGGTCATGCTCAGTCTTCCATCGATAACGCTGCGGATACCGCCGTCAGGAGTAGCAAGTCCGTCGAATCCGATAAACATGATGTCGCCTTCTCTGCCTGCATTTTTAGCCGCAATGTAGGCGCCTTCTGCCATGGGGTCGTTCAGGGCGATGAACAGATCGATCTCGTCGTTTGTCTGCAGCATCTCTTCTGCTACCGTGATCGCTTTTTCACGAAGCCAGTCTGCATTGTTTTCTGCAACGATTTCAATGTTTTCGTTCTTCGCGATACCTTCACGGAAACCTTTGTCTCTGTCGATACCTCCGGAGGTACCTTCAAGTCCCTTGATCTCGCATACTTTTCCGCCGTCGGGAAGAAGCACATCCGCTACATATTCACCTGCAACACGGCCCATTTCCACATTATCCGCACCGATAAACTGTGTATATTTGTCGCCGTCAATCTTTCTGTCCAGAAGGATTACCGGGATTCCGGCATCATAAGCCGCGCTTACCGCATTCGTCAGAGGTGTCGCCTCGTTGGGGGATACCAGAAGAAGGTCCACACCCATCTGTACGAAGTTCTCGATATCTGCGATCTGTTTGGAATTGTCCTGCGCCGCATCGGCGAAGATCACTTCAAACTCCGGATATTTCTCTGCTGCTCTTTCGATCTGGTCATTCATGGCAACACGCCAGGGCTCGCCAAGATTACACTGTGACATGCCAATCACAAATTTTTCTTTTTCTTCCTCTGCACTTACCGTTACAGTGCTGGCCGCAAGGGCTGATGCTGCCATTGCAGCTGTCAGCAGAATACTAATGGCTCTTTTCTTCATAAAACCCTCCATATCTCCGGCAGGTAAAATAAATATTTTATTTTTAGTTTCTCTCCTCTGCTGCCGGTCAGAAGAAAGGAACTTCTTACCCCGTATCTCTTATCAGTCTTTCACTTTATCCGCCTGCATGAATACAGCGATAATAATCAGGAAGCCTTTCACTACAAGCTGAAGATTCGAGTTAATTCCTTTAAGGCCCATCACATTATCAAGCATACCCAGGATCAGCGCGCCCACCAAAGTACCGATGATAGTTCCTTTTCCGCCGGCAAGACTGGTTCCGCCAATTGCACAGGCCGCAACCGCGTTCAGCTCATATCCCTGGCCTTCGTTTGGGCCGCCCTGGCTGATCTGTGCCGCATGGATCATGGCGGCTACAGAAGAAAGCATTGCGCAGAGCATGAATGCATATATCTTGATTCTGTCTACTTTAATACCTGACAGATATGCCGCCTGACGGTTTCCTCCGATCGCATAGATCTGACGGCCGAATCTGGTCTTCGCAAGGATGATCTGGAAAATGACAAGCAGCACGATAAAAATAATGGCCGGTACCGGAACGATTCCCCCGATCCTCATCTGAAGGACTTCAAACGCCGGAGGCGCCATACCTTCCTCTTCGCCGTACGCAAGAGGAATACCGATACCATTCGCCCAGAATCTTGCAAGTCCGCGGGCAATATTCATGGATGCAAGTGTTACGATAAATGCCTGAAGTTTCAGTTTTGTGATGCAGAGTCCGTTAAAGAGACCAAACAACGCTCCCAGAACCAGACTTGTCACCACTGCCGGAACAAAGCCGAAACCGCTCATTACCATGAGATACGCGCAGCCTGTAGAAATAAGACCTACTACAGAACCAACAGAAAGATCGATATCTCCAAGGATCAGGATCAGCGTCATACCAATGGCGATGATTCCGTTTTCTGAAACTGCACGAAGAACATTCATCAGATTCCGGATATCCAGGAAATTATTTTTCCCGTCTTTTACACAGATAATGGACGCTATTACAAAAATGATCACCAGAGCAATGATGCTCTGCATCTGTTTCAGCATCGCTTTTGTTTTTTCTTTATTTCCCATTCTTCTCCCTCCCTATTTCGTTGCGCTCTGAAGAAGTTTTTCCTGTGTGGCGTCTTCCTGCATAAACTCACCGGTAAGTTCACCCTCGCAGAAGGTAACAATTCTGTCGGATATACCGATCACTTCCGGAAGTTCTGAAGATACCACGATAATAGCCATACCCTGTTTCGCAAGCCGGTTGATCAGCTGATATATTTCTGCCTTTGCTCCCACGTCAATACCTCTGGTTGGCTCGTCCAGCAGCAGGATCTTCGGATGCGTCATCAGCCAGCGTGCAAGTACCACCTTCTGCTGATTGCCTCCGGAAAGAGCGCTTGTCAGCGTTTTTGTACCAGGCGCCTTGATCTTCAGCGTTTCCATCTGCTCATCCCATATTTTCTTTTCATCTCCGGTTTTCATAAAGAACATAGGGCTGAATTTTTTCAGGAGAGGAAGCGACATATTTTCACCGATCGATCTGAGAAGAACAAGTCCTGTTCCTTTCCGGTCTTCTGTAGCAAAAGAAATCCCCGCACGGATGGCGTCTCCCGGCGATTTAATATGTACCTGCCTGCCCTCCACATAGATTTCTCCTGTTGTTTCACCATGATGAACGCCTCCGAGACATTCAAAAAATTCAGAGCGTCCCGCTCCTGCAAGGCCGGCAATTCCAAGTACTTCTCCATGCCGTACATTCAGAGAGATATTCTTCAGAGAACGTCGGAAACTTCCTGCCGGAGGAGTATAGGTCAGATTTTTGACCTCCAGTGCGATTTCTCCTTTTTCGGTAGGATCTTTTGGATACTGTTCGCTCATATCTCTTCCAACCATCATACGGATGATTTCATCCTTTGTGGTCTCGGATGCATTGACTGTTCCGATATACTCTCCGTCTCTCATTACCGTCAGCCGGTCCGCGATCTTAAAGATCTCTTCCATTCTGTGAGTAATATAAATAATTCCCTTTCCTTCACTGCGGAGTCTTCTGATAATGTCAAACAGTCGTTCTGCCTCTTTTTCACTGATAGCTGATGTGGGCTCATCCATAACGATTATCTGTGAATTTAGTGAAATAGCCTTTGCAATCTCCACCAGCTGCTGTTCACCGATTCGCAGATTTTTCAGTTTTTCGGCAGGGGACACCTTTACCTCCAGCATGTCCAGGTATTTCTGAGCCTCTCTCATCATACCCTTAAAGTCTACAGCCGGTCCTGCTTTCGTCATCCATCTGCCCAGAAATATGTTTTCTGCCACGCTCAGTTCCGGAACAATCTGAAGTTCCTGATGGATTTTAGAAATACCCAGTTTTTTCGCGGTAATGGGGTCAGCTACCGTTACCTTCTCTCCCCGCAAATAAATTTCGCCGGCTGTAGGCTGCAGTGATCCACTTAATATGTTCATCAAAGTGGATTTTCCCGCTCCGTTCTCACCCATCAGGGCAAGAACCTCGCCTGCATAGAGGTCCAGGGAAACACCTTTTAAAGCCTGTACACTTCCAAAGGTCTTACTAATATTTCGCATATCCAGTAATTTCTGTTCCATAGTTCCTCCTTCTTTCCGTTTTTCTTAGTATATTCATTATAGATAAATATCTCGGAAATGTATTTCCAATTTTCATCAGTCTTTTTATAATTTTTTTACATTTTTAATCCATTGTTGTAAATTCATCATATATTTATCTGTGATTTTTTGTATTTATATGTATATTTTGCACAGCAGTCTTTTCTTTTTTCATTCGCCGTACATATCTCAGGCGTCTGCTCTTGACATTTTCCACTCTGCTCCTGTACACTGATTCTGATAACAAAAATCAGATTCTATCATAAGGAGGATCTTCTCATGCTATTAAAGAACGGATTTCTTATAAATCCACAGACAAATACCTGCGAACCGGCGGATATTCGTTTTTCCGGCGGTGTCATACAGGAGATCGGCCTTCCTCTTCCTGTTCAGGAGGGAGAAGAGGTTCTGGATATCTCCGGTCTCACCGTAGCCCCCGGTCTTGCAGATACCCATGTACATTTTCGTGATCCCGGTCTGACATACAAAGAAGATATCCATACCGGGGCAGCGGCCGCCGCCAGAGGAGGGTTTACCTCTGTGATCTGCATGGCAAATACCCGGCCCGTGGTGGATTCTCCTGAAGTTCTTACTGATATCCTGTCTCGTGCAGAAAAAGAAAAAATTCATATTTACCAGACTGCTTCTGTTTCCAAAGGCCTTGACGGAAAAGAAATGACAGATTTCAAAGCTCTTTCTGATGCCGGCGCATGCGGATTTACCGACGACGGAATCCCTCTCATGGATGGCGTCTTCTGCTGTGAGGCAATGAAAAAAGCTGCCGCGCTCCATCTTCCTATCAGCCTTCATGAGGAAGATAAATCCTTTATCACCAACAACGGCATAAACGCCGGAAAAACGGCGAAAGAGCTGGGAATCGCAGGTTCTCCTTCTGTCGCGGAAGAAGTCATGGTGGCGCGCGACTGTATTCTTGCCCTGCACACGAAAGCTCCGGTTGTGATCCAACATATCAGTTCCCGTAACTCCGTAGCTCTGGTCCGTCTGGCGAAACAGCTGGGGGCAGATATCCATGCGGAAGCCACTCCCCATCATTTCACCCTCACGGAAGAGGCGGTGCTCACTTATGGCACACTGGCAAAAATGAATCCGCCCCTGCGCTGCGAAGAAGACCGTCTGGCGATTATCGAGGGACTCAGGGACGGCACCATCGATCTGATCGCCACAGACCACGCGCCTCACAGCGCAGAAGAGAAATCCAGATCTATCACAGAAGCGCCCAGCGGGATCATCGGTCTGGAGACCGCCCTTGCCCTTGGCGTGACTTCGCTGGTAAAACCCGGACACCTGACCCTTATGGAACTGCTGGAAAAAATGACCTGCAATCCCTCGGCGCTTTATCATCTTCCCGGCGGCAGTATAGAGGTTTCCGCACCTGCCGATTTCGTGATCTTCGATCCGGAAGAAAAATGGATTGTGGACAGTTTCCTTTCCAAATCTTCCAACAGCCCCTTTAAAGGCATGGAGCTGTACGGCAGGATCCACTATACTATCTGTGGAGGAGAAATCGTCTATCAGCTGTAAACCTCTGGACATATATCTGCATCCGTAAAAAAAGACTGTAATAAGGGACTATCCTCAAGCTATGAATATGTCTCTTTATTACAGTCTTCTTTTCATTTTTCCACGTATGATTTTAGCCTCGAAGCTACCGTTCTTCTTTTGCCAGCTTTTTCAACGTATCTCCGGCAATCCGGTAAACCGTCCAGTCCTTCATTTGTTCCGCTTCAAGGGACAGATAAAAATCAATGCTTGGCTTGTTCCAGTCGAGGCACCACCATTCCAGTCTGCCGCATTTCCTCTCCACCGCAATAGAAGCCAGCTTCCTTAAAATCGCTTTTCCATATCCTCTTCCTCTATATTCCGGCAGCACGAATAAATCCTCCAGATAAATTCCCGCACGTCCCAGAAAAGTAGAAAAATTATGGAAGAACAATGCGAAACCGACCTCTTTTCCATCGGACATAGCAAAGAGTACTTCCGCTTTCTTTTTATCAAAAATCCATTCCTCAAGAATTTTTTCGTCCGCTACAACCTCATCCAGCATTTTCTCATATTCTGCCAGAGCTTGTATAAAAGCAAGAATCAGCGGCGTGTCCTTTCTTTCTGCGTATCTGAAACCCAGTTCTTCTTTCATCTCATATCCTGTCCTTTAACATAATATAAGTCTGCCTGCTACCCTTCCAAATATATGATAGCAAAACAAAAAGCCTTGAATCTCAAGGCTTTTGAAGAGGTGCCACCCGGATTTGAACCGGGGATAGAGGTGTTGCAGACCTTTGCCTTACCACTTGGCTATGGCACCATATACTATATTATATGTTTTTCCCTTAAGGGAAGTGACTCCAAGGGGATTTGAACCCCTGTTACCGCCGTGAAAGGGCGGTGTCTTAACCGCTTGACCATGGAGCCAATCTCTTTTGTTCAGGCTTCATGCCCTAACTCCCCCTGTTGGACTCGAACCAACGACACTGCGGTTAACAGCCGCATGCTCTACCGACTGAGCTAAGGAGGATCATGAAGGTTGTACCTTCAAAACTGCACACATGCTGACATTTTATGATGAATCTCTCTGACCTCGCGTTGCTTCGATAAGCGGTCACCTCATGACTCGCTCCGCTCGTCATTCGATGCCTTTTGCTTCATGTCACCCGCGTTTATTGCAGGCTCTACGAAAGCGGTCACCTCGCGACTTCGCCGCTCAGTGCCTTTTGCTTCGCAAATGTTCCG
>LBJMC04200__coassemble_307_pt1 | contig 39651 bp, 44 predicted proteins | sample LBJMC04200__metabat2_low_PE_022 | metagenome-assembled genome bin LBJMC04200 | reverse complement strand
GGAGTCTTTACGAAGGTGCTTCACGGAGGAGTGATCCATGAGGGGGATGAATTTGAAATCTGCAGAGAATAGCGGGAAACACAGGATGGTAAGAAGGAGTATATTAAAATGGATAAGGCCATGATATTTGATACCCACGCCCATTATGACGACGAAGCCTTTGATCCGGACCGGGACGAACTCTTAAATTCCATGGAAGCCGGCGGAGTGGGAACGATCGTCAATGTGGGTGCTTCCATAGAGGATCTGGGAAAACTTGTGGAGATTGTGGAAAAGTATCCGTTTATTTACGGCGCCGTGGGGATTCATCCGGATGACGCGGATAAGATGACGGAAGAGACCCTGGAAGGAATCCGCAGGATTTCCCGGATGGATAAAATGAAAGCAATAGGAGAGATCGGCCTGGATTATTACTGGCACAAAGAAGCGGTGGAGCATGAGATCCAGAAAAAAATGTTCCGGGCGCAGATGGATATTGCCAGAGAGGAAAAACTTCCTTTTATGATCCACAGCCGGGAAGCGGCGAAGGATACCCTGGACATTGTGCGGGAATATATGCGGAGCGGAATGTACGGAGGCATCATCCACTGCTTTTCCTATGGGAAAGAGATAGCCAGGGAATATCTGGATATGGGGCTTTATCTGGGGATCGGAGGCGTCGTAACATTCAAGAACGCCAGAAAGCTGAAGGAAGTGGTGGAGTATGCGCCTCTTTCCCGGATCATGCTGGAAACGGACTGCCCTTATCTGAGCCCTGAGCCTAACCGGGGAAAAAGAAACAGCTCCCTGAACCTGTCCTATGTGGCGCAGGCCATTGCCGGGATCAAAGGAGTCACCCCGGAGGAGGTAATTGAAGTCACAGAACAAAACGCCAGAGAACTGCTGAAGATCTGATTATGGATTTTCAGCAGTTTTTCATATTGACAATATGGTATATATGCCATATTATATATAGAGAGAGGAGGAAACCATATGGAATGACGGGTTTTATTATTGAATTTTATGAAGATACTAATGAAAATAAACCAGTAGAAGAATTTTTACTTTCATTGGATTTAAAAATGCAGGCTAAACTATTAGGTATGCTGCAAATTTTACAGGAAAAAGGAAATCAGTTAAGAGAACCATATAGTAAATATCTGGAAGACGGTATTTTCGAACTTCGGATAAAGACCGGAACAGATATAACAAGAGTGCTGTATTTTTTCTATTATGGAAGAAAGATAATTCTTACAAATGGATTTGTAAAGAAAACACAGAAAACACCAAGGAAAGAAATTCAACTGGCCAAAAAACGAAAAGCTGATTATATAGAGAGGAGCCAAAACTCATGAAAAGATTAAATGAATTTTTTGATCAGCAGATGAAGATTCCTGAATTTAAAAAGGAATATGAAAAAATACAACCGGAAATGGATATAATCAGAGCAATTGTTGATGCCAGAGTATCTCAGAATCTTACGCAGAAAGAGCTGGCTGAGAGAACCGGGATTAATCAGGCAGATATCAGCAAACTGGAAAATGGAACCAGAAATCCCTCATTAAAGCTTCTGCAGAGACTCGCAGATGGGATGGGAATGATTCTGAAAATTGAATTTATACCAAAATCAAAAGCATAATAATCTAAAAAGCAACAGCCCTGGCGTTAAAGCGCCAGGGCTGTTAACTTTTGGAATGAAAAAGTACCTATAATACTATACTATTCTTCTAAACAGTTTTGTTATTATTGTTGATTTTATGGCATAAAAACTAAATAATTTCTTGAAACTATCTATATATTAAATGACAGAATGAGCTTTATATACTATGGAAAACCGAGGATTTACAAATGATTGCAATAATAATATACAAAAAAAACTAAATATTATAAAAAAAACAGGTTGTTATTACAATGTTTGTTTGCGTTTGCTTTTTTTAATTAGCAAAATAACAAAAAGTTGTTTAAATGTAAAGTTTATTAACAGAAAGCAGGATTTTATTTACACAGAAAAGATAATAAAATTTGTATATAAAATATTTGCAAATTTCTTTTATTTTTGGTATATATAGCGCTCAAATCATATGTTGTAAATTATAATTCGACAAAATGGTAAATATATAGAGAAGAGAATTTGCAGAAATGATAAAAGAAATAACAGAATTTGACGAAATTACGTTAAAAAAAATTATAAAAAATAAAATGGTTGATGAGTTTTATATTAACTTGAACGTATATTTGGGTAATAACCATATTAAAAATAAGGAATTAAGTGCAAAGATTGGATGGGACTCTGCAGGATATAATCAAAAACTGAATCGCAAAAGTGATTTAAAGTTATCCACGTTAATTAATTTATTTACAGCATTGGTTGATTTGACAGATGAGAAAAATGAAACTCATCTTTCCTATTATGAAAAATATGAGGAAATGGATTTAAGCCAATTGTTTACTTTAAATGAATATAAATTAAGTAGATTATTTTTAAACATTAGTGCAGCAGTAGGTGGATCTGAACAGTTTTTGAATTCTGCTGAGTTGATTAAAACATATAAAATGCTAAAACCTTATGTTATGAGAAAAAGAGGATCTCCTACCTATTCGGAGAAGGAGAAAGAAACATATTTGAAGTTTTATGATGTGTTTTGTAAATAAAATAAAAGAGGCAAAAAAAATGCGTCAGATCATCAACAATCCTAAAAATATAGTCCAAGAGGTGTTGAATGGTTACCTGAAAAGCCACAGTGAAGAAATTGAATCAACAGATAACCCGAGGGTTTTTAAATTACGAGAAGAATTTATTTCTGATTCTAAGGTCGGAGTCGTATCAGCAGGGGGGAGCGGCCATTTGCCTGCTTTCATTGGATATGTAAAACCAGGGATATTAGATGTGGTTGCTGCGGGAAATATTTTCGAAGCTCCTCCAGCAGAAACGATTCTGGATGCAATTAGAATTGCAGATAGAGGAAAAGGAGTAATTTGCATTTACGGAAACTATGAGTTGGATAATTGTTGTGTAAAAAGTGCAAGAATGATGGCTGAACAGGAAGGGATTTCTGTTAAGATAGTCGCAGCTAATGATGATGTTGCTACTATAGGAAAAGATGGAGACAGAACAAATGCCAGGGGGTTGGCGGGAGAAGTCCTTCTCTGGAAAATTGCAGGTGCCGCTGCCGCCGAGGGTATGAGTCTTGAACAGATTGAACAGTTATGCCAGGAGGCTAACAGTAAGACCAGAAGTATAGGAGTCGCACTTTCTCCCTGCATTATTCCGGAAAAACATGCCCCCAAATTTGAAGTTGTTGAAGGAACTATGGAAGTGGGGATTGGGCATCATGGAGATCCGGGAATCTCTACGTATAAAGTCAGGGAAGCAAATAAAATAGCGGAATTAATGTTGAAAGAAATACTGAAAACCTATGATTTGTCTGAAAAAAATGAAGTGATTGTATTGGTTTCAGGATTAGGCTCAACGATTCAGATGGAAATGTATATTCTTTACAATAGAATAGCAGATATTCTTCTGAGTAAAAATATTCATGTAAAAAAAGTATATATTGGAAATTATTTTACTTCATTAAATATGCATGGAGTATCTGTAACGTTGATAAAAGTCAACCAACAATTAGAGGAACTGATAACAAGAGAGGATACGGTCTGTTTTTAGGAGAAAACTATGGAATACAGAGAATATGGAAACAAGATAATTAACGAGTATAAAGAAGTGTTTAAAAAACTGAATGAAACCAGTTTAAGAAACTTTATCGAAACAGTAAAAAAATACAATAGAGTATTTTGCATTGGTGTGGGGCGTGAAGGAATGATGACGCGAGCCTTTGCAATGCGTTTAATGCATATGGGAAAAGAGGTACATTGGATATGGGATGACACAACGCCTCATATTGGAGAGGGAGATCTTTTGATCGCAACATTAGGAGATGGCAGAATCGGGCACATTGATTATGTGTGTCGTAGGGCAAAGGAGGCAGGAGCGTTTGTTTATGTGGTAACAGGGTCTCCCAGTGGAGAAACAGCACAGGAAGTCGCAGATGCAGTTTTATTTATTCCGGCTGCGGTTTATCGAGGAACCGATCCGACAGTTCAATCTTTTCAACCTATGGGGAACTTATTTGAACAATGTCTGCTTATAACATTTGACATTGTAATTATGATGATTGTTGAGGAAACACCGGATTTAACATTTGAAAAAATGTCTCATAATCATAGAAACATCGAATGATATAAATTAGATATTAACACGGAAACGTGTGAATAAATAATCATTTTATTTAAGGAGGGTTTTACAATGAAAAAACGGATGGCGTTAATTCTTGCGGCAATGATGGCGCTGGGCTCAGTGACTCCGGTAATGGCAGCAGAGGCAACTGAGGGTGCAACAGGGGATGAAGAGTTTACTATTGCCCTGTGTGCGAAAACAGAAGGTATAGCATGGTTTGATGATATGCGTACAGGTGTTGACGAATTTAATGAAGAGCATGACGATGTTTATGCATATGAAATCAATCCAGAAGGTTCAGACGCTGCTAAACAGAATGCAATGCTTGAGGATCTTATTTCTCAGGGCGTTGATGCAATCTGCTGTGTTCCTGTTGACGCGCAGGCAGTTGCAGCAACTCTTCAAAAGGCACGCGATCAGGGGATTGTTGTAGTTACTCATGAAGCATCAGATATTTTGGATTCTGTGGACTATGATTTGGAAGCTTTTGATAATGAAGAATTTGGAGAGCTTTATGGAAAGTACCTTGCAGAAGCGATGGGAGGAGAAGGACAGTATTATGCGGCAGTAGGTGGATTAGGGATGACCACACACATGCAGTGGTTTGATTCTATGGTAGCATATCTGGAAGAAAATTATCCAGATATGGAACTTGTTAATCCGGATGGGATTCCCGGAGAAGATGATAATAATGAGCAGACAGCATATGATCTTGCAATTCAGGCCATTGCTGCGTATCCGGATTTGAAAGGGCTTGTAGATATGGCGGCATCATCCAACGGTATGGCGCTTGCTCTTGAAGAACAGGGACGTACAGATATCAAATTGGTAGGATTGGCTACACCTTCTCAGGGTGGTGCATACATCAAAGACGGCACCCAGTACGTTGGCCTTTGTTGGAGACCGGCAGATGCTGGTTATACAGCATGTGAACTTGCCTATAAGATTCTGAAAGGCGAAGAAATCACAAATGAAACAACATTTACAAAAGAGGGATATGAAACAGTAACAGTTACAGACAATCTTGTTGTTGGTGATGCTCCGCTGGTATTTACCGCAGAGAATGTTGATGATTATCCTTTCTAACAATAGATTTCAAATCAAAATGTATGTACATAGGAAGTGCGGACGTATAAACGTCCGCACTTCTTTAAAAAACATATGGAGGACAAGGATAAATGACAGAAGCGAAGAATATTATTGTGGCTGAGCACATATCAAAGAGCTATGTGGGAGTGCAGGCTCTTGATGATGTCAGTATTACAATTAAAGAGGGAGAAATCAGATGTTTTGCTGGAGAAAACGGATGCGGTAAATCAACTTTTGTCAAGATAATTGCCGGTGTTGAGGAAGCAACTTCCGGTAGAATTGAAATCAATGGAAAAGAGATGACAAAACATACCACCAAAGAGGCAATAGACGAGGGAATTCAGGTTATTTTTCAAGATTTATCACTGTTTGATGCAATGACGGTTGCAGAAAATATTGCGATGAATAAGCTGATAAAAGAAGGGAAGCCGGTTACCAATAAAAAAGAAATTGAAAAAATTGCCAGAGATGCATTAGATTTAATAGGAGTTGATATTCCCTTGGATGAGCAAATCCAGGAATTGTCTATTGCCAACAGACAACTTATTGCTATCTGTCGCGCATTAGCTTTAGATGCAAAGCTGTTATTTATGGATGAGCCAACGACGGCACTAACTAAAAATGAAGTCGACAGTCTATTGAATATTGTTTTGGGCCTCAAGAAAAATGGAATTGCAGTTGTCTTTATCAGCCATAAGCTAGATGAAGTTATGAGGATTGCAGATAGTATTACCGTCATACGAGATGGTCGGAAAATTGGCGATTTTGATGCGGCTGAGATAGATGAGAAAAAATTGGCGTTTTACATGACGGGGCGAGATGTTGTTTATAAAAAATATGAACGAAAATGTAAAGAGAACGACAAATTATTAGAAATAAAAAATTTAACTAAAAAAGATAACTTCGAAAATATAAGTCTTGATGTACGAAAAGGAGATATTTTAGGAATTACAGGTCTGTTGGGTGCAGGACGTACAGAACTGGCTTTGTCTATATTTGGTTTAAATAAGCCGGACAGTGGCAAAATCTATATGGAAGGAAAAGAAGTTACAATAAATAGTCCAGAGGAAGCCATTGATCTGGGGATTGGATTAGTTCCTGAAGAAAGAGGAGTACAGGGGTTATTTTTAAATAAGAGTGTTAATGAAAATGTGGCTGCAGCAATTCTTAAAAGACTTAGAGGAATGATGGGAGTCATAAGTTCTAACCGATCCCGTAATCTTGCAAGAGAGGCAATCGAGAAGTTTGGGGTTAAAGTATATAACGAAGATACGATCATCAGTACTCTTTCTGGAGGAAACCAGCAGAAAGCATTAATTGCCAGATGGGCAGAATCATCGCCCAAACTCTTTATTCTTGATACTCCTACAGTAGGAATTGATATTGGATCAAAATCAGAAATATATGGTTACATACAGCAGTTTGCTACAGAAGGAATGGGAATAATCATTATATCAGATGAGGTTGAAGAAATTGTAAGTAATTGCAACCGAGTAATAGTTATGTTTAATGGGCAGAAAGTAAAAGAATATGATGAAGAGGAAATGCGAGCAGATGATATACGTGAGCAGATTAATTCACTTGTTGAATCTGGTAAGTTAAAGAAGGGAGAAGGTGCGGTATGAAAATGCTAAAGAAAATTGACAAAACACAACGTTTTCTGCTGCTTATTATAGTAGTGTACTGTATTATTGTTGCAACCAGAAATTCAGCGTTTTTTAGTTTGAATACGGTATTTAATCTGGTGCGTTCAGCTGCAGGTACAGCTATACTTTCTATGGGGGTACTAATGGTAATGATTTCGGGGGGCATTGATGTATCCTTTCCGGCAATTGCAATTTTTGGGGGATACGGTTCGCTTCGTATGTGTATGGCATACGGAATCAAAAGCCTCTTTTTGGCATTTTTGATTTCAATTATAATTGGGATTATTCTGGGAATTGGAAATGCAATCCTGATAAATCTATTGAGATTGGAACCTTTTATAATTACCTTGGCAACAGCAAGTGTTTATTTTGGTTTAATGACAATTATGATTGGTACGAAAAATGTTGGTGCAAGTGATCTGCCAGAACAGTTTCGTGCATTCAGTTCTGCTAAACTAATTACTACAACAAATCAATATGGCGGACAGATAGGGCTTTCCGCATTTATAATACCGGTTGTACTGTGCATAGTCCTTACATGGTTTATACTCAGGAAAACATTAATAGGAAAAGGGATTTTTGCTATGGGATGTAATAATGAGGCTGCTCGTAGAGCCGGATTTAATGTAAATCTGCTTAGAATTTTCATCTTTGGTTATGCAGGTTTTTTGGGCGGCGTAATGGGTATCGTCTATATAGCAGGAACAAATTCCGTGAATCCAATTTCCTTGGTGGGTACAGAAATGTCAGTTATTGCCTGTGTTGTTATAGGAGGGGCATCTCCTTCCGGTGGATATGGATCGATTTTTGGAACATTGCTTGGTGTGATTTTATACTACCTTTTTAATCAAACATTGGTCTATTTAGGGCTTTCCGCATCTTGGCAGGACTTTTTTATGGGAATTGTTTTGCTCTTTAGTATTATTACTACATCCTATCAAAGAAGAGTCAGAAATAGAAAGAACTTCATCTACACGGAGTAATGGAGGAATAAAAAATGAAAAAACTAAAAGCATATCTCTCACAGGATATTTCAATGGTTATTCTATTTGTGTTTTTTGTGGCGATTTGTCTTATTATGCTCGGAAGTTTTGGAACGAGTATGTATAATGGGCAAACAGTCGCTAGTATGGCATTTCAGTTATCTGAAGTTGCGGTTCTGGCGTTCGGTATGGCGCTCTGTATGTTGTTAGGTGGTATAGATCTTTCTATTGTTGCAAATGCCAATTTGGCAAGTCTTTTGGCTGCGATGGTACTTACAGGTAAGTTTTTTGATATTAATAAAATAGGAATTGCGTTGACCATTGTTATAACTGTGGTTATTGCAATTCTGGCAGGTATGATTGGCGGTTTGATCAATGGGATAATCATAGCAAAGTTTTCGGTTTCTCCGATTGTTGCCACACTTTCTACAATGACATTATATTCGGGATTGGCGATGGGCCTTACAGGCGGAAGTAGTATAGGGGGATATCCGGAACAGTTCCTTGTGTTTGGCACAGGTATGGTCGGAGGAATTCCGATTGTTTTTATCACTACCTGTGCGGTATTTATTGTTTTAATTCTAACATTGGACAGAACAAAGTTAGGACGAGAAATACATTATATAGGTGAAAACCATACAGCTTCACGTTTTGCGGGTATAGATAATGAAAAAGTAATAATCAAAGTCTATACTGTTTCCGGAATTATGGCGGGGATTGCATCTTTAATGATAATGGCGCGTTCCAATTCGGCAAGAGTAGGATATGGAGACACATATCAGCTTCAGGTAATTATGATTTCTGTTCTTGGAGGGATAAGTCCTTCTGGCGGAAAAGGTAGACTGTATGGAGTTTTTATTGCAACATTTTGTATGCAGTTAATGCAAACCGCATTTACATTATGGAAATTCTCACCATATTCCAAAAAACTGATTTGGGGTATGATGCTTCTCGTTATCATGTTGATCAATATGATTCAGGCTAAGGTAAGCCGTGATGCTAAAATCAGGGAGATGAAAGTGAAGCATGCGAATAAAAGCTAATCAGAAAATATTTTTTTGTACAAATACAAAAATGGCAAAAAATTTGCAGCAGTCAGTAGAGTATTTGCAGGAATTGGAAATATTAACCCGAGATTTAAAAGATAAAATTGATCTGGTTGTTATACCGCCCTACACTGCCTTATATACTGTCCAAAAATTAGCACATGGTTATATAACAATAGGCGCGCAGAATGTTTGTCGTTCTGAAGAAACTGAGAATACAGGTGAAATTTCTGCAGGAATGCTCAGGGAACTTGAAATTCCTATTGTTATGATCGGACATTCTGAAAGAAGACGTTCTTTTGGTGAGACAGATGAGGATATAGCTTTAAAAGCAAAATGTCTGACAGAAAAAGGGATGAGCGTTTTATTAGGGATAGGTGAGACGCTGAAGCAAAAAGAAAATGGAGAGTCTGAAGAAATTATAAATCATCAGATTAAAACCGCATTGAAAAATGTCGAAACCGAAAATTATGGACTTATCAGAGTCCTTTATGAACCCGCATGGGCAATTGGAACGGCGGGGAAAGTAGCAGATCCTGATTATGTGGGAAGAATACATACGGCGATCAGAGAAAGCCTAATTCAGATTATGGGGGAAGAGCTCGGAAATGTAGTTCCAATTCTGTATGGAGGAAGTGTAAATGAGCAAAATGCGCTCTCTATATTTAGGCAACCCAATGTAGATGGTTTAGGTATTGGAAGAAGTGCATGGAATGCAGCAATGTTCAATAAAATAATTCGTAACGTACTAGCATTTAATGAAAAATATTGGGAAGGAGAAAAAAATTATGCAGAGAATATTAAATGACGCAGATGATATTGTAAATGAAAGTTTAGAAGGATTTTTAAGAGTTCATTCCGACTTGGTAACAACAACCCATAATCCTAGATCAATAAGATCTGTCTTTTCCACAGAAGGAAGGGTAGGTATTGTAACAGGAGGTGGGTCAGGACATAAACCGGCATTCGTAGGATATTGTGGAGAAAATCTGTGTGATGCAGTTGCAGTAGGGGAGATTTGTTCATCACCGACGGCTCAGGCTTTTCTTGATTGTTTTGAGGCAGCAGATGGAGGAAAAGGAGTCGCTTGTTTGTATGGGAACTTTTCCGGAGACAATATGAACGTAAAACTTGCTATAAAAATGGCTAAGAAAAAGGGTTTAACAGTAAAAACGGTCTGTTGTAATGATGATGCAGCCAGTGCACCGGTAGATCAAAGAGATAAAAGGCGAGGTATAGCAGGCGAAATAATTATGTACAAGGTAGGGGGAGCAATAGCTTCAACAGGAGCAGATATCGATGAAGTTATTCGTGTAACCCAGAAAGCGGTAGATAATACGAGAAGTATTGGAATTGGTTTAACACCATGTACACTTCCGGCGGTAGGACATCCTAATTTTGAAATTAAACCGGGTACTATGGAAGTAGGTGTAGGACCGCATGGAGAACCGGGGATGGAAGTGGTTCCGATTGAAAGTGCCAAAGGTATGGCAAAGCGAATGGTGGATTTTTTGATTGCGGATCTTCCGTTTTGTGAAGGTGATGAGGTATCTGTATTGATTAATGGTATGGGGGCGACCCCTTTGAATGAACAATATGTTCTTTTTCATGAAGTAGCGAAATTGTTAGATGAAAAAAATATTCATATCTATAAATCCTATGTTGGAAATTATTTAACGTCTATGGATATGATGGGGGCATCCTTAACATTGACGAAATTGGATGATGAATTAAAGAAAATGCTGGATATTCCATGTTATAGCATGGGTTTGAAACAGAGATGACAGAGGTGATAATATGGTGATAAAAAACAAAAACGGGCGTCCTATTCTGCTGGAGATGGTAAAAGCGGTTCATGAAAACAAACAGTATCTAGGAGATATTGATGGCCTGATTGGTGATGGCGATCATGGTATGAACATGAATAAAGGTTTTGTTACTTATAGAGAACGTCTAGGAGTTAATGAAACAGAGTTTGGAGAGGGTCTGGATGAATTGGGAACCATTTTGCTTAATGAAATAGGTGGTTCTATGGGACCGATTTATGGAACAATCTTTATGAGTATGGCAGAAGTTATTGAGGGAGAAGAAGAAATTACGTTAAAAAAATTTGGTGAAATGCTTCAGGCTGGTCTTGACGGTTTATATGATATTGTAGATGCTCGCCCAGGTGATAAAACAATAGTAGATACTTTGTACCCGTGTGTAAAATATATAGAGAAAGCAGTAGCCCAGGGAGAGAATTTTGCAGAGGCGCTTGATGAAATGAAAAGACAGGCGCTGGAAGGTATGGAAGGCACCAAGAATATGATTGCAAAATATGGACGTGCTTCTAGATTGGGGGAACGTTCATTAGGAGTTCAGGATGCAGGGGCAACATCGTGCTGTATTATTATGATGGCAATGGCTGAGGGGATGAAGAAAGTTTTGGAATAAACAGGAAGGAGATTGTATATGAAAATTGCGATAGGATGCGATCCAAACGCTGAAGAATATAAACAGGAATTAATTTTATATATTCGACAGTTAGGACATGATATAACTGATTTTGGAAGTGAAGATCCTGTTTACGCGAACGTGGCGATTGCGGTTGCAGAAAAAGTGGCAACAGGAGAATTTGAAAGAGGTATTTTATGCTGTGGTACAGGCCTCGGTGTAATGCTTGCTGCAAATAAAGTGAAAGGAGCATATGCAGCTGTTTTGAGTGATATTTATTCGGCTCAGAGAGCATGTCTTAGTAATAATTGCAATATAGTCACTTTAGGCAGTCAGGTAACGGGTATAAAAAAAGCAGAATTGCTTATAAAAGAGTATTTAGCACAAAAATATGTGTACAATGAACGTTCTGGAAAAAAAGTTGATAGGATTCTGGAATATGAAAATGAACATTTAAAATAATTTATAAAAGCAGCAGCCCTGGCGTTAAAGCGCCGGGGCTGCTGTATGATATCAGTAGTATTCGGATTCGTCATAGCTTTCGGATTCGTCATAACTCTCAGATCCGTCTTCGTCCGAATATTCGTCTCCGGAAGAGTCTTCCGCCTGTTCCTGGCGGTACTGGTCCGCCGTAATGGACCAGACGTCCTCCACGATATTTCCGTTGGGATCGTACATGTTCAGCTCATAGTCAAAAGTGACGTCAAGGAGATCTGTATTCGTGGAGGGTTCCACGTTCAGGGACATGATCTCGTCAAATTTTTCCTGCAGACCGGAAAGGGTGAATTCATCCCCGATGATCTCCCGCACGCTGTGCTGAGAGGCCAGTTCCTCTGTATAGTCTTCCAGCATATAAGGCCCGTATTCGCCTGTCTCGTTATTGTAATGCATAACAAGAGGCTTTACTTCCGCGTCCAGAATCTCGATCGTGGACTCGCCTTTTAAAGTGGATTTCTGGATCGTGAATCCGGCCATGCCGCCCAGAAGCCCGGTGAGGGATTCCTGAGTAGAAACAAAGTTGCCGAGGGAATAGAAGATCAGCATGCTGTGTCCCTCGTCATCCGACATCCTGCCGTAAGGCTGCAGGGTATGCGGATGGCCTCCGATCACTACGTCCACGCCCTGCTGCATCAGGAAAACCGCCCATTCCTTTTCGTATTCCGTAGGCATGGGCTCGCCCTCTTTGCCCCAGTGGGCCACGAAGATCACACAGTCGCTGATCTCTCTGGCCTGAGCGATCATGGAGGAAACTTTCTCTTTGTCAAAAATATCGATCATATATTCCCGGCCTTCCCCGCCGCCGGAATTATTGGTTCCGTATGTATAGTCCAGAAAAGCAATGGTAATACCGTTGACTTCCAGAGTCTTGACGGTATTGGCGTCTTCCTGGGTGGAGTGAATACCCAGCACGGGGATCTCCGGATAATTCGTCTCCCAGAAATTGAGAGTCTGTTCCAGATACTCATAACCGTAATCGTCGATATGATTTGTAGCGGACTCAATCACATCAAATCCCGCCTTGATCAGAGCGTCGCCTGCCTCCGTTGGAGTAGCGAATGTGGGATAACCGCTGACGGTATCATGATCTGTGGTGAAGACCGTCTCCTGGTCCACCATGGCGATATCCGCGCTCTGGATCTCGTCCAGAACATTGGTGTAGAGGTGATCGTAATTCCATTCACCGGAGTCGTTCTGCCCGCTCCAGATAATATTGTCATGGTAGAGATTGTCTCCTACGGCAATGACAGACGCTGTGGTTACTTCCGGCGTGTTGGCGGCCAGTTCCGCGGCGGCCTTCTCTTCCTCCGCCTGCCGGGCCGCTTCGTCCTGAGGTTTCTGGATCAGTACATAGTCCAGCTGATGAAAGAACAGCACCAGTACGACGAGAACTGCCACAGAACAGATCAGAGCGATCCGGGAATTGTTTCTTTCTCTGTAATTCAAAGGTATATTTTGATTTTTTTTCATAACGCTTCCTTTATGTTTTCCGAGGTCCTGATGAAAAAGGATCCCGTAATTTATCTGCTTCCGTTCTATTATAGCAAATTGCCTGGTTTATTGAAAGAATTTGTTAAAAAAAATACTTTGTATTTCAAAGTATTTTGGGGTATAATAGAAACAGATAAAAAGGAAGGAGAGGCGTTTATGACAAATTCATACGAAACAGTGAACGATGTGCTTGTAAAGCTGTTCAAGGAAATCATGGGAATCGAAGAAAAAGCGCTGATCACCTCTGAGTATAAAGATATTTCTGTAAACGACATGCATGTAATAGAAGCGATCGGCATACACGAGAAAAAAAATATGTCAGCGGTGGCGAAGGCGCTTTCGGTGACAGTGGGTACAGTAACCATTGCCATCAATAACCTTGTAAAAAAAGGATACGTCAAACGTGTCCGCAGTGAGAAAGACAGGAGGATCGTCCTGGTGTCCCTTTCTGCGAAAGGCGAGCGGGCGTATAACCATCACCGGATGTTCCACGACAGAATGGTGCTTGCCGTTCTGGACGGACTGAATAAGGAGGAAACAGAAGTGCTGATGAAGGTGCTGGGCAATCTTCAGAATTTCTTCCGCAATTATGAACATACAGATCAGGCAGAAGCACAGTAGGCTTTTGGCCCCGGCGGCCCCGGGAAAGTATCACCTTTCCCGGAACTGCCGGGGATTTTTTGTTTTTCTCAGATTCTATCCCAAAACATACTTCTTAAGAACCGGGAACTGTACCGGTCCAGCCTCCAGCACTCTTTTGTGAAAGTCCTTCAGATTGAAATCGTCTCCCTCTTCTTCCCGGACCGCTTCTTTCAGATCAAGAAAATTCAGATATCCTCCATAATATTTCAGATAGTTGCCCGGCGTTTCCACGATATACTGGTAGATCTCCTCTGTAACGTCGGGATCGGTAATGCCGAAAGCGCTGAGAAAACGCGCGGCGGCGAAGGCGTTCCAGCCCTGATAGTGGATCCCGATATCCAGAAGAGAATATATGCACAGGTTTATACTGCGGTTCAGCCAGGAAAGAGCGGTAAGATCAGCTGCGGCTTCGTCATCCAGATATGCAGCGGCGTATTGAAAGGCGTAGGATTCGATATAGGTGGCCCATCCTTCCACATAGCCGCTGCAGCTGATGAGATAGCGGATATCGGAAGGCCGGCAGGAGGCGAAATACACAGTCTGGTACAAATGCCCCGGGAATCCCTCGTGGGCGAGGGTGGTAAAAAGATCCAGATTGGTATTCCGGCCGGAACTGTTGATGTAGATCACATTGGGACTTCCGGTGTCCAGCGGCGGCGTGAGATAAAAAGCCGGGCTCAGGTAATCCTCCATAGATTCATGGACATAGCGGACCTGGAAATCTGTTTCTTCCAGAGCCGGAAAATCACCGGTGATCTTCTGCTGAAGAACGGAGAGCGCCTTTTCCGGAGAAAAATCCGGAAGATCCACGCCTGCAGTGAGCTTACGCAGGAGAGAAGGCTGTTCTTTCAGCATCAGCCGGATTGTATTCATATCCTCTTCCAGCTGCGCGAGAAGGCGCTTCTGGAGCTGTTCTACAGGAACATAGGAACCTGTCTGGCTTTTCAGAAGATACTCGTAATATTCCTTTCCGCCGGGGAAATGGGAAAGGCCGCGGCTGGAGACTCCGGAACCTTTCAGAGCCTGCAGGCCGGCCATCAGTTTTTCGTAGGCGGGGATCACTTTTTCGAGGATGATCTCTTTGTGCCGCCGGTTCAGTTCCTCCTGTTCTTCCTGAGAAAATTTTCCGTATTCCTCAAGGCGCTCCGCAAAAAGATCGATCATATAGCAGGATTCCGGATCGCGGATAAAAGAAGCGCACTGCTCCAGGATCCGGTCCGCCGTTGCATCGCTCATGAACAGTCCCGCGTCCGCTTTTTCCTGTTCAAATTTAAGAATACTGTCGAAATACGGTTCTATGGAGATCAGCAGATTCAGATAATCGGAAATATCCTGATCTTCGTAAAAGGCGTATTCCGCCAGAAGGACCGGGAGCTGGGCCTGGATGCCGAGACTGGGCGAAAGCATTTCCTCCAGAAGTTCGTTTCCTTCCAGAGAAGTCTGCGTATGGAAATACAGGAGCAGCATATCCAGAGTGAGGCGGTTTTCCTCGGAAAGTTCCGAAAAGGCAAAAGCCCGGAGTTTTTCTATGTAAGTTTCATAAAGCCGGAAGGTTTCGCTCATATCCGAACTGACCGTACCCAGGGAAGGCGCGGGGCGCTCAATCCCCTTTTCTTCAGGATGTGCCAGAGAGTAGTGGAGATTCAGCATGTTTCCGGCAGCCTCCTGTTCAAAAACTTCCCGGGAAAAAGCTTCGAACCGTCCGTTTTCGGACCAGACATGGTTTGTGAGATACCCCAGAGCGACGCCGGCTGTAAAGGTTATGCACAGAAAGAGAGAGATAAGGGCAGGCGTCCGGAATCTGCGCAGTGATGAAAAAGACATACAGTTCTCCTCATCATAACTGTTTCTATTATCATATTGGAAAAAGAACACTGGTATGATAAACTTAACTCAGACAAATGATTTGTTTGTCGGAAAGGGAGAGAGGATATGTCAGAGATTTATGATTTGATTATTATAGGAGCGGGTCCCGCCGGGATCAGCGCCGCGATCTATGCCTCCAGGGCGAGACTTCATACTCTGTGGCTGGAAAAGAAGTTTGCACAGGGCGGGCAGGTTGTCAATACTTATGAGGTGGATAATTATCCCGGCATACCTGAGATCAGCGGTATGGAACTGGGAGAAGCCATGGCTTCCCATGCGGACAAGCTGGGAATGTGTCCGGTGAAGGAGAATGTGCTGTCGGTTGAGGATGAAGGAAAGATAAAGATCGTCCGCACAAAGAAAAACGCATATCAGTCCAGGACAGTGATCCTCGCTCTGGGAGCGGAGCACAGAACTCTCGGTATTCCGGGCGAGGAAGAACTTTCAGGCATGGGCGTTTCCTACTGCGCCACCTGCGACGGTGCCTTTTACAAAGACGCGGCGGCAGCCGTAGTGGGCGGCGGCAACACTGCCGTTGAGGACGCACTTTTTCTTTCCCGGATCTGCCGCAAAGTATATCTCATACACCGCCGGGAGGAACTGCGGGCCGACAGGATTCTTCAGGAAAGACTGAATGCCTGCGGGAATGTGGGTATCCTCTGGAACACGGTTCCTGTGGCTGTGGAGGGCCGGGATGAGGTTACGGGACTGAAGATCCGGAACGTAAAAACAGAGGAGGAGCAGCTTCTGCCTGTGGACGGCGTTTTTATCGCCGTGGGTGTAGTTCCCAATACAGAGAAACTAAAAGAGCTTATGGATACGGATGAGAACGGATATATCATTGCCGGGGAGGACTGCGTGACAACCGCGCCAGGTCTTTTTGCCGCAGGAGATCTCCGTACCAAGCCTCTGCGCCAGGTGGTCACGGCTGTGGCCGACGGCGCCTGTGCCGTAATTTCGGCGCAGAGATATCTTCTGCAGAACTCATGATTTTTATTAACAGTTTGAAATCCGGCATATTTTTCTGATTCTGTCAACAGTGTTCCCGGCCGGCGGACGTATTACTGTAAACTTATACAAATTTACATAATATTACAGAGATATCCTGCGAACATTGCCTAAAAGCAGATGTTTCATATTCTGAATTTTCCTGCAGTTTTATTTTTTCTGATTTGACAAATGGTTTTTGCTGTGCTAACATACGCAGCTATATGCGGAGGGGAGACCGCATACAGGAATCATTTTTGATGAAAAAGAAAGAAAAAAGGTTAATAAAAGTGAGGGAAGTTGAATATGAAAAGAAGAGCAGCAGCAGTGATTTTGGGAATGCTCGTGTGTGTTTCAGCCGCAGGGGTACGGGCTGAGGATTTCGGCGGCAGTCCGCAGACCGGCGGACAGGAAGTATCTGCGGCAGCGAAGGGAAATACTGCCAGAGAAGACGGAGGGATTTCCGAGATCGCAGACCGCATCGTCGACCATGTGGAAACAGAAGCCAGGGAGCGGCTGGAACTCAAGGAAGAAACGAAAAAAGCGGAAGACGCAAGGACAGTACAGCGCCGTGCGGAGGAAGTCCGTCGGAAGGCGTCAGAGATCCGCAGAGAGGCGAAAGAGGAAGCCGCCAGGCAGGAAGAGGCGAAACGGGTGGCTCACAGGCAGGAGATCGTGAACTTCGCCCTTCAGTTCGAAGGGAATCCCTATGTATATGGGGGAACCAGTCTCACGAACGGTACAGATTGTTCCGGATTTGTAATGTCGGTTTTCAAAGAATTCGGCTATGATCTTCCCAGGACTTCCGGCGCCCAGTATCAGGCGTCTGTAAAAAAAGATATTAAAGATATTGAAAAAGGGGACCTGGTGTTTTACGGTTACGGCGGAAGCAGACATGTGGCGTTGTATATCGGCCACGGAAAAATTATCCATGCAAGTACCTCGGCAACAGGAATTAAAATATCTGATTACAATTATGAGACACCTTTCGGGATCGGAACGTATCTCAAATAATCGGATTTTGGACACATTGCACAAAGTCTGTCGAAAAATGTGGATTGCACAAATTTCAGTACAAAAGTTTTCCACATTTTGAAAAGGTGGAAAACCTTGTAAAATCGAGTTATACACAAAGTTATCCACTTTATCCACATAAAAAAGATGTGGATGGAGAGATTTACATAAGAATACAAGAAACGGATGTTTTGGTGAAAAATCATAAAATTGCATATTCCGACAAAAAATCCGGAATTTCTATTGACATTCTCAATGTGAAAATATTGGAGAATATTTCTCCTAAAAGAATAAATTTGGTGTTTGAAAATATAATTATCAGACAATACAAAAAAGTTATCAGGACTCAGACAAAAATGCCGTTTACAATGGTATTTATGGCAAAAACCGGTTTTTGTCTGGCCAAAGGCATAAAAAGTTCCAAATATCATATTAAATGTGAAAATCCCCGGCAGGGTCGCTGCCGGGGATTTGTCTGTACATATGTGGATAACTTTTGTCAGGAGGAGCTGAGTTTCATCCGTTTGATCACTTTCAGACGGGTGAATTCCTCTCTTTCTTTTTCCTCCAGGGCCTCCTGGATATCCTTTGAAAGAGCCTCATATCTGGGAATGGTAATGTTTTTCAGCGCGTTGGCTCTTTTCTGTGTCTTCTTGATATTGGCGGCCAGGCGGATCGCCGCGTTTTCGATCATGGAAAGGCGGATGGAAAGATCCTTTACTTTTTCAAAAGCCGCCTTGGCCTGATCCAGAGACATCTTGGTACTGTAGTATGCGTAGGTGGGAATATTGCTTTTGGCGTCATATTCCACCAGCGGGATCTCCGTACCCATAACGCTTCGTGTTTTGATACGGATGGAATCCTCTACGGGAACCGTATAGGCGATCTGTTCCACGAAGGCGATACCGATCTCCATATTGGCCTTCTGAAGGGCCGCATAGGCGGTGCGGAAGGTCTCGTCGATCTGTGTCTGGATATCTTTTGCCTGGTCGATCAGCTCCATCATCTCTTTGATGAGGATGTTTCGCTTTTTGTCCATCAGCTCGTATCCCTGGCGGGAGAGAGCGAGAGAGTTTTTGGCTCGTATCAGATTTCCCTTGGTGGGAAAGGTATTAGGATCCATAAATACACCTCCCGGTTACCGTACGGTTTCTTTGTAGTATTTATTCAGAATCTTCGTGTCGATACGGTCCAGTTCCTCCCTGGGGAGAAGTCCCAGAAGTTCCCAGCCCTTATCCAGAGTCTCTGTGATGCTTCTGTTCTCCGTCTCGGACTGTCCGATGAATTCCTCCTCGAAAGCCTTTCCGAATACCAGATACTGCTTGTCCATGGGGGAAAGCTCATCCTCGCCGATAACGGACGCCAGCGCTCTCGCATCGCCCACCTTGGCGTAGCAGGAGAAAAGCTGGTTGGCCACGTCCTGATGGTCCTCTCGGGTATAACCTTCGCCGATGCCGTCCTTCATCAGACGGGACAGAGAAGGAAGAACGCTCACAGGAGGATAGATCGCCTGGCCGTGAAGCTGTCTGTCAAGTACGATCTGTCCCTCGGTGATATATCCCGTAAGGTCGGGGATGGGATGGGTGATATCGTCGTTGGGCATGGTCAGGATGGGGATCTGGGTGACAGATCCTGTTCCGCCCCGGACGATTCCCGCGCGCTCATAAAGAGTGGCGAGCTCACTGTACAGATATCCGGGATATCCTTTACGGGAGGGGATTTCTCCTTTGGAGGAGGAAACCTCACGCATGGCCTCGCAGAAAGAGGTGATATCCGTCAGGATGACCAGGATGTGCATGCCTTTTTCAAAAGCCAGATACTCCGCGGCGGTAAGGGCGATCTTCGGCGTCAGAAGACGTTCCACAACCGGGTCGTTGGCCAGGTTCAGGAACATTACCACATGGTCGGAGGCGCCGCTCTCTTCGAAGGTACGGCGGAAAAACTCCGCCACATCGTATTTGACGCCCATTGCCGCGAACACGATGGCGAAATTCTCATCGGAATCACCGCCGAGGGAAGCCTGCTGTACGATCTGCGCGGCAAGCTTGTCGTGGGGCAGACCGTTTCCGGAAAAGATAGGCAGCTTCTGGCCGCGAATCAGGGTGGTCAGCCCGTCGATAGCGGAAATACCGGTGTTGATATAGTTACGGGGATATTCCCTGGTAACCGGGTTCAGAGGAAGGCCGTTGATGTTCAGCCTTACTTCCGGGGAGATCTCGCCCAGCCCGTCGATGGGCTGTCCGATACCGTTGAAGGTCCTGCCCAGAATCTCGGGAGACAGCCCGATCTCCATGGGGTGCCCGGTAAGTCTTGTATGTGTGTTGCTCAGAGACATGCTGTCGGTACCTTCAAACACCTGGATTACAGCCTTGTCTTCATAGATCTCGATAATACGGCCGATTTTCTGCGTCCCGTCGTCCATGTGGAACTCCACGATCTCTTCATAGGAGGCGTTTTTCACACCTTCAAGGACAACCAGAGGGCCGTTTATTTCGCTTAATCCCAAATATTCGATTGCCATATAAACTATTCCTCCCGTCAGCCGTTTTTCTCTAATACTTTGTCATAGAATGCGTCGATATCCCTGCGGTACTGGTCAAAACGTTCCGGTTCGTTGTTGGGAACGTCGTATTTGATGGAAATGATCCGCTCGAAGATATTGTCTTCTTTTAATACGGAGATTGGCATGCCCCGGTTTACCAGAGCTCTGGCCTTCTCGTAGAGATAGAGGATGATCTCCATCATCTGGAACTGTTTTTCCATGGGGACACAGGTATCCTCGTCATGGAAAGCGTTCTGCTGCAGGAAGCCCAGACGGATCACCCTGGCGATCTCCAGCGTCAGCTTCTGGTCGTCGGGAAGAACGTCGCTTCCGATCAGCTTTACAATTTCCATCAGGGAGCTTTCCTGGTTCAGGATCGCCATAAGCTGATTTCTGTCTGAAACAAACTTCGGCGACACGTTTTTGCGGTACCAGGGAGAAAGATCCTCCAGATATTCGCTGTAACTGGTAAGCCAGTGGATCGCCGGGAAGTGGCGGGCGTAGGCGAGAGACTTGTCAAGTCCCCAGAAACAGCGGACAAAACGCTTGGTATTCTGTGTTACAGGCTCGGAGAAATCGCCTCCCTGCGGGGAAACGGCTCCGATGATAGATACGGAACCCTCCGTGCCGTTCAGGTTCTGCATCATTCCGGCTCTCTCATAAAACGCGGAAAGCCTGGACGCCAGATACGCGGGGAAACCTTCCTCCGCAGGCATCTCTTCCAGACGGCCGGACAGCTCGCGGAGCGCTTCGGCCCACCTGGAGGTGGAGTCCGCCATGATCGCCACGTCATAGCCCATATCCCTGTAGTATTCCGCCAGGGTAACGCCGGTATAGATAGAGGCCTCACGGGCGGCAACCGGCATGTTGGAGGTGTTGGCGATCAGAGTGGTACGATCCATCATCAGGTTTCCTGATTTGGGGTCGATCAGTTTGGAGAAATCCTCCAGAACCTCTGTCATCTCGTTTCCACGCTCTCCGCAGCCGATATATACGATAATATCGGCGTCAGACCACTTGGCGATCTGATGCTGGGTCATGGTCTTTCCGGTACCGAAACCTCCCGGTACGGCGGCTGTACCGCCCTTGGCGATGGGGAACAGCGTGTCCAGGATACGCTGGCCGGTAACCAGGGGAACGCTGGCCGGATAACGGGTGTGCGCCGGCCTGGGGATGCGGATGGGCCATTTCTGGGCCAGGGCAAGATCTCTGGTGGTCCCGTCCGCCAGCTCTATGGTCACGATGGGATCCAGGATCGTATATTCGCCGTCCGGCGCCGCTTTTACAACAGTGCCTTCTTCTATATTGGGAGGCACCATGGATTTATGAAGAATGGAAGGAGTTTCCTGAGTCTCGGCAATGATTGTGCCGGGGCCCACCACATCTCCCTCTTTTACAGTGAGATGTACCTGCCATTTTTTTTCTGTGTCAAGGGAGTCCACGTTCACGCCGCGGGAAATATATTTTCCGGAGGCTTTGGCGATCTCTTCCAGAGGACGCTGGATACCGTCGAAAATGTTGTGGATGATACCCGGTCCCAAGAGAACGGAGATCGCGTCGCCTGTTCCCGTCACGGTTTCTCCGGGACGCAGCCCTGTGGTCTCCTCGAAAACCTGAACGGTGGTCATGCCTTTCTTAAGGCCGATGACCTCGCCTACCAGGCGTTCCTTTCCCACATAAACCATCTCGGAAATCTTGAATCCCGGGTCGCCCTTCAGATAAATAACGGGGCCGTTGACGCCGTAAATAATACCTGTTCTACTCATGCTTCAGACCTCCGTCAAATTTGAATTCCCTGCGCATGGTTTCAAGTCCCTCCTGAAAAGAATTATCGATCAGGATATTCTTGTGCGGAATGGCCGCGCGGATGCCGCCCAGGAAGGATTCGCCGGAAATCTCCAGGGGAACTCCGGTTTTCCGGGAAACTTCCTCCGCCTTGTCGCTGTCTTCCGGAGAAAGGGAAATCTCCACTTCATCCTCTCCGGCAAACTTTTTTACCGCTTCGATCTGACGGCAGAGATACTCTATATAATCCGGTCCGGACATAAAATCCTTCACCTTCAGCCTGATCTCCGCAAAAAGATCGTCTTTCAGCTCCTCCTGTTTTCTGGACCAGTCGCGTTTCAGAGTGATCTGCTCCGCGGAAAGAGCCTTGTTGACCTCGCGGCGCACATGCTCCGCCTCTGCCTTTACCTCCGCTTCGGCGCTCTGCCTGCGGGATATTTTATGTTCTTCCAGCATCTGTGCGAGATGTTCCTTATGTTCCTGGATCGCTTTCTCAGCGTCCTGTTTTGCTTCCTCCAGGGAAATCTCGTAAAAATGCTCCAGCTTCTCATCTATCGTCATATTCTCACCTGCCTATAATTTCAGTCCGATGGCTTCATTGACATATGAAGTGATAAAATCCGGCCTGCGTCCGGTACCGTGCCTGTCCGGGATCTCAATGATCAGGGGCGTTTTGTGGTGGAGCCGGACTTCGTCGATGATCTCGGGAAATTCCCGGCCGAATTTTTCCGTCAGGAGAATGATCCCGACCTCTTTATCTGCAATGGTGCGCTCCAAAGCTTCCTTAAGCTCCCCGCGCTCATGGACAACGGTACCCTCCACGCCTGCCAGACGCATGCCTGTGTAGGTATCGATATTGTCGCTGATCAAATACATTTTCATAGAAATCCGCCTCTTAAAGCTGACCAAGGATCATAAAGGAAATAATCAGTCCGTAAAGAGCAATACCTTCCGCCATGGCAACGAAGATAATGGACTTACCGAACAGGGAGCCGTCTTCGCTGAGGGCGCCCAGAGCGGCGCTTGCGGAGCTTGCAACGGCGATACCGGAGCCGAGACCGGAGATACCTGTTACAAGGGCGGCGCCGATGTAGCCGAGACCGGTAGCGAGACCGTCAGCAGCTGCGGCGTCGGCAGCCTGTACGCCGGTGGTGCCGGCGAACATTACGACAGAGGCTACAAGGATCACGCCGAAAAACATGAAGCAGTTCGCGGCGAGGGATTTTTTGTAGCGCTTACGGTTCTTCTCTCCAAGAAAGAAAGTTCCGAAAGGTACGATAATGCTGAGAATCAGTGCGATAGCTGTTACAATCTGAATGATGGTAGTCATGGTAATATCCTCCTGAAAATTAAAATATAATTATGTTTTTCATAATGTTAAGATCAAAATCCCTGTTTATGAATTCAGGCTTTTGATCCGGGCACTTTTTTCATGAAGGGATGGAACTCCCTGCCGTTGCCTGCATAAAAGCGGCTGAATATCTCGTAGTATTCCAGACGCAGTACCTGGATGCCCACGATCAGGCCCTCCATGGCACATACGAACAGGTTGCCCAAAACGATCACGATCCAGTTGGGGTTTCCTCCGTTGGCCGCTCCCGCCAGCATCATGACAACCTCCATCATCGCCGCGTGGCTGACTGCGAAAGCGCCGATACGCAGGAAGGAAAGAGTGTTGGACAGATAGCTGAGCAGTACCTCGAAAAGCTCGAAGAAGCTCTGGACGAAGAACATCGCCTTCTGTTCCGGGAATACTTTTGCTTTCTTTTCCACCAGATTTGTGAGAGGCTCCTTGAGGAACATCAGGATCAGCGGAACCAGGAACATCACAGCCAGCACGGCCGCCGCCGGAAGTCTGTGTCCGGAGACGAACAGGAATATGGTGGCTACGATGGATCCGTAAAATACAAGTCCGGCAACCGCGTTGCTGTCAAACCATGTCTTTTCCACGTTGTGATTCCGTATGGAGTTGATGATATTGAACACCATACAGATCAGGATGATGAACATACCGAAGGCAATGGCGATGACAAACACGGCGTTGAGAGTTCCCACAAGAGGAACATCCATCATGGCAGTCATGGGTTTCAGCCATATGGCGTGGAGAATTTCCTCGAAACCGAAGAGACTGCCGTACATGAATCCGAAAAAGATGGAGAAGATACCGGCGCAGCTGATGATGCCGGCAAGGTCCATATGTTTTTTCTTATACAGGATCAGTCCGCCCAGGAACAGGATCAGTCCCTGCCCCACGTCTCCGAACATGGCGCCGAAGATCAGGGAGTAGGTGATGGCCACGAACCAGGTGGGATCCATTTCATTGTAGGCCGGCAGGCCGTACATCTTTACATACATTTCAAAAGGTTTGAAAAGCCGCGGATTCTTCAGCTTGGTGGGCGCTTTCTTCTTCGTGGAGATCTGCTGGTCGTCCATAAGGCAGAAGATGCGCTCGTCGTTTTTGATATCGTTCTGAAAAGCCAGGGCGTCTTTCTCCGTCATCCATCCGCAGAGAATATAGAAAGTATTGTTTTCTCCCTGTGTGCAGGCCGCCAGCTTGCGGATGTCGAAGCTGGAGGAGCAGGCGTCAAGGGCCGCCTTCGCGGAAACAATGTCTTCTTTGTTGTCTTCCAGAAGCCTTTTCACCGCTTCTCTGTTGGCGTTCAGGCCGTCGTGGATCTCGCGGTGGCGCTGGTCCAGACGGGCGAAAGCCTCGGTGGCTGTTCCCTCGTAGGAATCCGGAATAAAGATCTGTTCAAAATGCATGGACGAATAAACAGCGTGCACTTTGTGGGCCAGATGCCTGGGAACGAAATAGACTCCGTAGACATACTGCTCGTCGTCGCCGCACTTGATGAAAATGGTATCCAGATTGTCGTAAATATATTTTTCGAACTTCTGAAGATACTGCTTCTCAATACGGCCGAAACGGTAATGGATGTACTGGAATCTGAGGATCTCCGACACATCAAAATCCAGGTCGCGGAATGGGCGGATGATCTTGAGAGAATCCACCATTCCGGCATGCTCCGCGGCCAGCTTCTCCCTCTCGGCTTCCAGATCTTCGGATTCCTTCTGGATCCGGCGGATCGTGGAAACAGCGGTTTCCGTATCCATGTGCCGGGGAGTGATCTTCCGGGGATCGGGCAGCTGTTCGTAGAAGCTGTTGATGGTATTCAGAGCCTCCCTGTAAGGGTTGATCTCCAAAAACGGCGACAGATTGGCGACCTCGGTGAGTTCGGCCAGAGCATTTTCCAGATGGATCTCATATTTGGAAAGATAAGTCTCTGTCATCCTGTCAATATCCGCTTTCGGCCCGGTGATGCTTAAAAATTTCATTTTCTCAATCACGATGTTACCTCCGGGTTGTTAATTGCTGCGAATATACTGCAGCGCTTCATCTGCAGCCACGCCGTACCTTACGCACTCAATGGCGATAGTCAGGCGGTTGACTTCGTGTTCTTTGTGATACATATAGGAATAGAGGAGCGCCACGGAATAAGGATCCTTCCGGGCCTCTTTTTCCAGGGTGGTCCGCAGCATATGGTTGTAAAATTCTTCCAGGTTATGCGCGGCCAGGAAATCATATTTCCTTCCATAGTATGTCCTGCGGAAAAGTTTCCTTGCATCTTCATAGGAAGTAGCTTCCACAAGATCATGGATGTCTTCTTTTTTCAGTTTGTAGTTCATCGGGATCAGCAGGGCGTAGATATCTGCCGGAGCCATATGGAAAAACCGTTTGGAGCGGAAGATGAACTGCAGGTTCAGCATGTCAAATTTCTCTCCGTAGGCTTTGGTGATCTCCTTCAGGTCGTTCCCGGTGAAAAGCTTTTTGCGCACGTTCCAGATCTGGGTGAAATAGTACAGATCAAGAGCCATGCCGTAATCAAAGAGCAGGGCGCTTTCGTGATTCTGGATCCCTGACAGCGGCTGATAGAATTCATGTCCTTTCAGCGCGCCGATGAGTTCCTCCATGGTGGTGCAGGTGATCAGACGGTCCACATCCAGCTTGGAATGTTTCCGGAAAAAGTCCCTGTAGGGGGAAACATCCACAGGATCGGTGTTCCGGTGATCGAAGAGATTAGTCATGATCTCTTTCAGCACCCGGATCTCATACCGTTTGGAATAGAGATCCAGGAACCTGCGCTGTTCGGCGTTGGCAAACTGGTAAATCCTGGAGAAGTCATAGAAGATGGAAGCCTTCAGAAGCTTCTCGATCTGTCCTCTGTGCAGAGTATTCTCATCAAGAGAAGACCAGGCCGTGGAATACTCAGGCGTCCGTTTCAGATATGCGGCTACCTGGGGAACACTGGAAAGCTGAACGATCTCCTGGAACTGCTCTTCTGTGATCAGCTTGCTTTGCATTGCGCGGATCTTCGTGGAAATTCCGCTGTATGAGAGGAGAGTTCCCATATTTCGTCACACCTCCTTCAGCGGTCTATAAGTTTCCGGAACAGCTCTTCCGCCAGTTTATCATGGTTCCGGCTGTAATAGGCGTCCAGATCGGCGAGAGCTTTTTCGGTGCTCTGCCGGAGAGCCGCCAGCTCGGAGTTCTTCTTTTCTTCCAGAGAACTGCGCAGCTTCTCGATCTCTCTATTGGTTTCCTGCTCCAGTCCGGCGTCAAAGCTCTTGCATTCCTGCTCCATTTCCGCGGAGAGGGAAGCCCTGGTCCTGTCAGCGTCTTCCATGATCCGCCGGGCAGTGAGCTCGATTTCAGATAGCTTGTTTAAAATCTGTTCCATAATCGTACTCCTTTTTAGTGGTTTTTTAGGAACTTTATCATATGATACACCTTTTGTTAAAAAAATACCACTCAAAAAAATACAATTTTTGGTGTATATTTTACAGTGTAATTGTGGAAAACAGACATATTTTCAAACAAAAACGGAAGTTTTTTTGACGAAAACAGCTTTTGGGACTTGTCCTAAATGAAGAAAGCATGTATGATGGTCAGAGGCATATGTGTCCGGCCGGATCAGGCAGGGCCGCCAATATGAGAAACAGGAGAAAAATATGAGATTAAGAAATATACCGGGCGCGAAGGAAGCTATTCTGGAAAGTCCTTATGTAGTGCAGGAACCGGAAAACTGCCGGAATAACTGGGAGACTGTTTTTTCGGAAAAAAATCCCCTGCATATCGAAGTGGGAATGGGAAAGGGCCGTTTCCTCATGGATATGGCAAGGCTGCACCCGAACGTCAATTATATAGGAATAGAAATGTATGACAGCGTGCTTCTCCGGGCAGTCCAGAAAAGAGAAGAGATGCACGAAGAGGGGGACGATCTGCCGAATCTGCTGTTTATGAGAATGGACGCAAGAGAGCTGCCTCTGGTCTTCGGCGAAGGCGAGGTGCAGAAGATCTATCTGAATTTTTCCGATCCATGGCCCAAGGCGCGCCATGCGAAGCGCCGCCTTACCTCCCGGGAATTCCTCGCCCGCTACGAGCAGATCCTGGAAAAAGAGGGGACCGTGGAATTTAAGACAGACAACAGGGAACTTTTTGAATTTTCCCTGGAGGAAGTGAAAGAACAGGGCTGGGAACTTCTGGCAAGCACCTTTGATCTCCATAATCAGAAGGAGATGATGCAGGGGAATGTGATGACAGAATACGAGGAAAAATTCTCCTCCATGGGAAATCCCATCTGCAAGCTGATCTGCCGGCAGAAGCAGGGGTGAGCTACCAATATCGTCGGAAAGCGCAGGGATGAGCCATACATATGGCCGGATAACTCAGGAGCCGGACAGGGTAAAAGCAGGGGAAGGATTCTGCCGGGAAACATCCGGACCGCCGCGCATATGATATAGGAAAAGGTGGAATCCGTCCGGGGATGGTGAAAGCTTCACAATGCGCAGAAAAGGAAATAAAATCTGTAAGATCATGACGCAGTTCAGCTACGAGCACCGAAAACTGGATAAGCGCCTGTCGAAAATAAGAAAAAACGCCGACGAGCTGGCGAGAATGCTGGATTCCATGCCGCCGAAGAAATAAATTGAAAAAAATATAAATTTTTTCTTGACTTTTGGTGAACGGTTTCGTATAATATCTCTTGCGTTAAGCGATACAAAACAATTAACGAATGCGTCTTTAGCTCAGCTGGCAGAGCACCTGACTCTTAATCAGGGTGTCCAGGGTTCGAACCCCTGAAGACGCATTAAAGGCACTGTTTTTGCGGACATTATGATAGCCGCGGGGACGGTGTTTTTTTGTTGCGAAAAATGGAAAATAAAAGAAATCGGGCAATATTCCTGTGAAAGAAACACTGCCCGAATCCTTATATGAAAAGAAGACCTATTAATAATAATCAGGTTGTCATACCCTGACAAATTTATTATACATCACGACTTTGTTAAAGTAAAGTGACAAAACAGCTACATTTGTAAAAAAGTGGCAGAAAAGAAGGAGGGCCGGGCATTTTCTGCCCGGCGAGTATGAAAAAGAAAAATTTATGTTAAAAAGCATTTGCTTTATTTGTTTAATAATATACCTGCAGAATGTGATGATTCTGTGAGCATTCGTTGAAAAAAGAATGAGGAATTTCTAAAATACTTATAAAAATCCGCGGGAAAAAAGACTGCAATTCTTCAAAAAATCCTGTTGTCAAGAATATTCGCTTCTATTATAATAGATTGATGTTAATAATCTGATGCAGATCATACACAGTCAGAGACTTTATCAGATGAGAGGCAGATTCGTCCGTTCCCCAGATAAAGACGACACATCAGCCAGTTACGTGAGGAGGAAGACAATGAAGAGAGAGACAGTCGTGGTACTGGATTTCGGAGGCCAGTATAATCAGTTGATCGCGCGCCGCGTGCGTGAATGTAACGTTTACTGTGAAATTTATTCCTATAAAACCGATATTGAGAAGATTAAAGAAATCCAGCCGAAAGGTATCATTTTTACCGGCGGCCCCAACAGCTGCTATGAGGAGGATTCTCCCACCTATACGAAGGAGATTTTTGAACTGGGGATCCCTGTTCTGGGTATCTGCTACGGTTCCCAGCTTATGATGCATCTGCTGGGCGGAAAGGTTGAGAAGGCTCCCGTGCGTGAGTACGGAAGGATCGAAGTGAATGTGGACAACAGCTCCAAACTGTTTCAGAACGTTTCTCCGAAAACAATCTGCTGGATGAGCCACAACGATTATATTTCAAAGGCCGCTCCTGGATTCAGGATTTCCGCATGGACGGCAGACTGTCCGGTAGCCGCTGCGGAGAATGAGGAGAAAAAACTTTATGCAGTACAGTTCCATCCGGAGGTGCTCCACACCCAGGAGGGAACGAAGATGCTTTCCAATTTTGTATACAATGTCTGCGGCTGTTCCGGAGACTGGAAGATGGATTCCTTCGTGGAAGAATCCATTAAGGCGATCCGTGAGAAAGTGGGAGACGGTAAAGTGCTGTGCGCGCTTTCCGGCGGCGTGGATTCCTCAGTGGCGGCGGTGCTTCTGTCCAAGGCTGTGGGAAATCAGCTTACCTGCGTATTCGTAGACCACGGTCTTCTCCGCAAGAACGAGGGAGACGAGGTGGAAGCGGTGTTCGGCCCCGACGGTTCCTACGATCTGAACTTCATCCGCGTCAACGCCCAGGAGCGTTTCTATGAGAAACTGAAAGGCGTGGAGGAGCCGGAGCACAAGCGTAAGATCATCGGCGAGGAATTTATCCGTGTGTTCGAGGAAGAGGCGAAGAAGATCGGCGCGGTAGATTTCCTGGTTCAGGGAACCATTTATCCCGACGTCGTGGAAAGCGGTGTGGGCGGAGAGTCCACAGTCATCAAATCCCACCACAACGTAGGCGGACTGCCGGACTATGTTGATTTCAAGGAGATCATCGAGCCGCTCCGCAACCTTTTCAAAGATGAGGTGCGCAAAGCCGGCCTTGAGCTGGGAATTCCGGAATATCTGGTATTCCGTCAGCCTTTCCCGGGTCCGGGACTGGGTATCCGAATTATCGGCGAGATCACTGCCGAGAAGGTGAAGATGGTTCAGGACGCCGACGCCATCTGGCGCGAAGAGATCGCCAAAGCCGGATGGGATAAGAAGGTGAACCAGTATTTTGCTGCGCTGACCAACATGAGATCTGTAGGCGTTATGGGCGACGAGAGGACCTATGATTATGCTGTCGCGCTGCGCGCGGTAACGACGACAGACTTCATGACCGCTGAGAGCGCGGAAATCCCCTGGGAAGTGATCGGCAAAACCACCAGCAGGATCATCAACGAGGTGAAGCATGTGAACCGCGTGCTGTACGACTGCACCGGAAAACCGCCTGCGACGATTGAGTTCGAGTAACAGACAGAACCCCGGAAATGCTGATAAAATGGGCGTTTCCGGGGTTGATTTATGTCCTTTGGCTCTAAAATGGCTCTAATTGTTTTCTGTGAAGTTATTTTCGGAATAATAGCGGAAGGCTTTCACGATATATTCGCTGCTTCCTGCACCATGTTTTGTGTCAAATACTTTGCTAAGATAATCATTAGAATAAGTGTCAATCATCATTCGGCAGTAATTTTCCGCACTTCCAACCAGCAGTTTTGAGGTAGTGGTTTGTATGCTGGCTATGATTTCCTCTACAATGCTTTGAACCGGTTCCGAAGCCACATCTTCTCCTTTGTGAGAAGCCAGTTTAAGAAATTTATCTTCTTTCAGCATTTCTTCTGGTGCTTGTGAATACCATTCATCCATAATTTCAGAGAAATGCTCTAGATTATGCTTCATTTCTTCGGTATATTTTTCAATACTGCCAAACTGCTGGATGGCGAGTTTTGCCACATGTTCTTCATCATCTCTGATTTTCTGGATGAACATATCAAAATTTTCAATGCTTCCCCAGTGTTGAATGACAGTTTCTGTCTGATTGGATTTGAACTCTTCCAGAGCGTTGATATAATCCGACAGATCAAATTCTTTAAAGCTCATACATTGTTCTCCTTTCTCAAGACGTTCGAGAAGCTGTATAAGCCGGTCTAGGCGGTCTCGTTTCAGCAGGAACAGTTCTTTTTGCTTTTTGAAAGCAGCAATCCTGTCAAAATCTGGTTTCTCCAAAATCTCTTTTATTTCTTTTAGTGGAAATCCCAGCTCCTTAAAAAACAAGATTTGTTGTAAGATCTGCAATGTGTTATCGTCATACATTCGATAACCGGCTGCAGTGAGTTTACTTGGTTTCAGCAGTCCAATTTCATCATAGTATTGAAGTGTCCGTATGCTGACGCCAGTCAGCTTTGCAACCTGACTTATACTTTTCATCAAAACAGCTCCTCTCGTTACAGGAAAAAACAGGAATGAGCGCCCACATCTGTAATTCCTTGAGAAAAGAATACAATATCACGCAACGTGAGAGTCAAGAGAATTTGACGATTATTTTTCGGGATATATTTTGACAGCTATTCCAGAAACTCCTTTTTTGACGACAATGTTCGTATCAACTAAATGCTGTTTGATCTGCTCACAGGTTTCGTTCATCTGTGCCACTTCCTGCTGGAATGCTTCTTCACTTGGAAATGCGTCTTTGGAGGCAAGCAGATTTTCCTGCCATTTCTTTGTTTTAGCAAACTTAGCCAACCGGTCATTGATTGCCGGGTGCTTAAAACGGATATAGATTGTCTCTGGAATGAGATTTCCATCCTCATCTTTATCTCCGTCAATCTCCATATCTATCTGATCGTCCATTTTAAAAAGTAAGGTAAGCACATCAGAAGCAGTTTCTATATCAAAATCCGTAAAAACATTGATACTTACGCCTAAAGCGTTTGCAATTTTTAAAAGCTGGTCAGGCTTGGGATTACGGCTGCCCAGTTCATATTTACGGATTGTGGTTCCGTCTATGCCCGCCAGTTGTCCTAACATATTCTGTGAAATTCCTCGGATATTTCGGAATGTTTTAATCTTTTCTCCTACTGTCATAAGGTGACTCCTTTCAGAGTGAATATAAATAATAGGGACATTTGTATTCTATCATATTCAGGCGAAATAGGGAAGAAAAATTTAGAAACTATATTGACAAGGTACAAAAGAGCCTATATAATGAGAATACAAACAAGGCACAAATGTGCCTAATAAAAAATAAGGAGGACACTGAATGGAGAAAACAAGAAAAATGTATGTAACAGCGGAAGAAGCAGCGGAGATACTTGGCGTGTCAACAGGCTATGCCTATAAGATAATTCGGGGATTAAACGAAGAATTAAAAGAAAAAGGTTACCGGACGATCTGCGGCAAAGTTCCAACAAAGTATTTTGAAGAAAAGTTTTACGGCTTGACCGTGACAATGTAGAGAGGAGGGAGTTTATGCCGGCAACAAGAGACGGAAAGATGTGGCGCAGTCAGTTTTATTACAAAGACTGGCAGGGAGTGAGCCACAAGAAAAATAAGAGGGGCTTTAGGACAAAAGCAGAAGCAGAACAGTGGGAGAGAGATTTCCTTCAGCAACAGCAGCGCAATCTGGACATCAATTTTGAAAACTTTGTTCAGATTTATTACGAAGATATGGAACACCGGCTGCGTGAAAATACCATGAGGACAAAGAAGTTTATCATTGATCTGAAAATTATTCCCTACTTCAAAAATAAGAAGATGAATGAAATCAAGGCTTCGGATGTACGAGCATGGCAGAATGCTCTTATGAAAAAGGGATATTCGCAGACCTATCTGAAAACCGTAAACAATCAGTTGTCTGCTATTTTCAACTATGCAGTAAAATATTACGATCTGCGGGATAATCCATGCAGAAAGGCTGGAAGCATAGGGAAAAGTCACGTCGGAGAAAGACAGTTCTGGACGAAGCAGGAGTTTAAACAATTTCTTGTGACTGTAGAAGATAAGCTGGAAGCAAGGATGGCTTTTCTGCTTCTTTACTGGACAGGTATGAGGATTGGAGAATTGCTTGCGTTGACTTATAACGATATTGATTTGGAAAAACGCACAATTTCAATCAATAAATCATATCAGCGTCTGGACGGCAGGGATATTATCACGCCACCCAAGACTCCAAAAAGCAAACGTATCGTGACGATACCACCGTTTCTTGCAGAAGAATTACGGGATTATATGTCTCATTTATACGGGATTATGGCGGATGAGAGAATGTTCCGATTTACAAAGTCTTATATGGAACATGAAATTATCAGAGGAATTAAGGCTTCCGGTGTAAAGAGGATAAGACTGCATGATTTACGTCACTCGCACGCTTCTTTACTTGTGGAAATGGGCTTTACTCCATTGGCGATTGCGGATCGGCTGGGACATGAGAAAATTGAAACCACGCTAAACACCTATTCGCATTTATATCCCAACAAACAGGGAGAGCTTGCGGACAAACTGGAAATCGAAAATAACAGGGAGGACGAGGAATGAGCGGAGTTCATAAGTATCCGACAATCAGCTTTCGGATTTCACCCAGAGAAAGAGAAGAAATTGAAGCAAAGATTTTAGCAAGTGGAATGTCAAAAAGAGATTATTTTGTACGTTCCTGTATTTATAATCGGGTATGCGTAGTTGGAAAGAAAGAACTGATCTATCAGTTGGTAGAGGAATTAAAGATTATGCAGACAAATATTCGTGAAGTGACAGATCAGCTTGAACAGGCAGAAATAACACTGTCAGAAGAAGGATTGCAGGACATGAAAAATGACTGCTTGGATATGCTGAAGGCGATTATCTGGCTGCTGGATGGCGCAAGTTACCTGTGGCAGGATAAAGAAAAAAGCCCCGACAGCGGCAACTGTTAGGGCTGTGATAACTGGGAAAATTCTGTTATCAACTATCACAATGCGAGTATAACAGAGTTTCCCATTTGTGACAATCATTTTTTACAATGGGAGGTTGAAATGCAGAATAGAAAATCAAAAACAGAACTTCGATTGATTAACATGGAGAATGTAGCGGTAGAGCAGGTGGAATGGATGCTCTATCCGTTCATCCCCTATGGAAAAGTGACAATCATACAGGGAGATCCCGGGGAGGGGAAAACAACAATGGTGTTACAGATCATAGCAAAACTGACAAAAGGTGAGCCTGTGCTGCCAGTAATGGATGGAGAGGAAGAATCCGCAGAACAGGCAGGCGAGCCAGTCAATGTGATCTACCAGACCGCAGAAGACGGGCTGGGAGATACTATAAAGCCCCGTCTTCTGGCGGCAGGGGCAGACTGTTCTAAAGTGCTTGTCATTGATGACAGTGAACAGCCGTTGACAATGTTAGATGAACGTCTGGAACAGGCAATCCAGCAGACAAACGCTCGTCTTGTAGTCTTAGATCCGATCCAGAGTTTCCTCGGAGCGGAAGTAGATATGCACCGGGCAAATGAAATCCGTCCACTGATGAAGCGGGTATCTGTGCTAGCGGAAAAATATCACTGTGCGATTGTCCTGATCGGTCATATGAACAAGAACAGCACCGGAAAATCTTCATACAGAGGGCTTGGTTCTATTGACTTTCAGGCTGCGGCAAGGAGCGTTCTGATTGTAGGGCGTATGAAGAACGAGCCGGAAACAAGAGTAGTTTGCCATGTAAAAAGCTCCCTTGCACCAGAGGGAAAATCAATCGCTTTTCGCTTGGATAAAGAGAACGGATTTGAATGGATCGGGGAATATGACATCAGTGCGGATGATCTGCTGAGCGGCAATAACCGTGGACAGAAGATAAAAGAGGCGAAAGAGTTCCTGCTCGATATATTGGCGGATGGGGCAGTGGAACAGAATGTAATCCTTAAGGAGTCAGAAAGCCGTGGCATTAAAGGGAAAACGCTCTGGAATGCGAAGAAAGCTCTTGGCGTCCAGTCGATAAAACCCGGCGGACACTGGTCGTGGGTATTGCCGGAACAATAATTCAACATGGCAAGATTACCATTTCTTTAGGCTCAGGTAATGTTGCCACCTTGAAAGGAGGTTTGAATGAAACAGGTACAGATATCACAGGAATTGTTTGTACAACTGATCCACTATCATTTGATGGAGGACAACAGTTATATGGATGAGATAAGGATAGGATTGGGGAAGAAATTAGATGCAATGGTATTGCATGAACTGTATGAAAAATCTAAGACTGCACCGACAGAGGCTGAAAGGGAAAAATCCCGGAAGGAATATCTGGATAGGAAAGGAATACCTGACAGCTTTCGCTGGTAATGGTCTCTTTGATGATATGAGACAGGAGCGTGTCACGCTCCTGTGATATCGGACAAGGCAGAAGGAGGAGTTATATGATTATCCAGCCGGAACGTGGAACCCGAAATGTAAATGCGAATTTTTATGAGATGGAAACAAGACAGATTGCTATGCTCAATGAAATATTTGGGGGTGTAGATCTGACAAAGAGAGAAATGCGGACGTTGGTATGGCTTGCAGGCTGGGAGGAAAGCACAGTCGTAAATGTGGTATCCGCAATACGAAAAGCGATAGCGGCGGAAGCAGGGCGGCAGGAACAGCCGCTCCGTCCATAGGACGGAAAAGGTCTCCGCTCCGCTTCGGTCGGTGCAGAACAGACGTCCCCCGGACGTCTTGCACCCCCGGAGGGCGCAAAGGCAGCTTTTGATGGACGGAACGGCTGTCAAAAGTGCTTTTGCGTTACTTTCGACGAAAGTAACAAAGCCTTGCGCCGTATCCGGCGCTGATTACTGCCCGAAAAGGGAGAGAGGAGAGTTATTGAAGAGAACGATCAGTTTTATGACAGGAAAAGGTTCTGTCAACCATAACAGCAGGAAATTCCATGCAAAAAATACAGATCCAGAGAGAAGTTATCTGAATGTGGAATACTGCAATGAAAATATCAAAGACGTCTATCACGAATTATTTGATGAAGCATTATCCCGTTATAATGAAAAACAGACAAGGAATGACCGTCGGATTGGCGATTATTACGAAAAAATCTGTTCTGGGAAACAGGAAAAGCCATTCCATGAAATTATCCTGCAGATCGGGGATAAGGATACAATGGGAGCGGAAACAGAAGAAGGACAGCTTGCGGCAAAGATACTGGACGAATATATGCAGGATTTCCAGAGAAGAAATCCCACATTAAGAGTGTTCTCAGCTCATCTACACATGGACGAGGCAACGCCACATCTGCACATAGATTTCGTGCCTTATTGCTCATGTGTCGTAAAGAAACACAGAAAAATTTGATAGACAGTCCTACTATATCCGTAAAAAAATGTTTACAAATGGAGCGCACAGAGTTATACTTGTCATCATAGGTTGCCTTGGGTTTCCGCTCTTTGGTATACCCCTTGACGCTGATCACTTCCGGTTCGATCACTTCCGCAGGCTTTTCATCACCGACGGGTGTACCGAACAGATTCAGCTGTCCGTCCAGCTGGTCATGGCGTATTTCACTGGTTGAGCCAAAGACCTTGTTCTTAAGATACGCAAGCTGAGACTGGAGATTCGCGATCAGAAGGTCTTTTTCACTGTCCTTCGCATTGCGTTCTTCCAGCATCTTCTGCAATGAACTTATGAGTTCGTTCTGAGTGCTGATTGTTTTATTCAGTTGTGAGATTGTATCCTTAAGCTCTAAGAGCTGGATATCTTTTACTCCTGAAGGCATGGTCTTCTGCTCCGTTTTTTGATACTTCTATTGTACCATAAACAGGTGCAAAAGCCTAGAAAAATCAAGCGTTTCAGGCACTTTTTATTGCCTTTGGCTGCTCGATCTCAAGACCGGACATGAGCCAGTCAAACTGCCTCCATGTAATGGTTTTCACCTCGTCACGGTTACGTGGCCACCGGTATTTTCCGGTGTTATGATCGAGGCGTTTATATAAAAGCACAAAACCGTCATTCTCATGAAGGAGTGCCTTTATCCTGTCATTGCGTCTGCCGCAGAAAAGGTAGAGCGCGGTGGTATGCTCCGGTTCAAAGTGAAGCTGGTCTCTGATGATGGCGCACAGACCATCGATTGATTTTCTCATATCGGTGTAGCCACAAATGATATAAATATCTGTTGCAGCTGTAATGTCGCCTAGCATGATGCACCTCCCACAGACCGGATGATCTGTGCTAAAAGTGCCGGATCTATATCATTTGAAATCCTGATCAGGGCGGAGCCGAGTTTGATCTCAGCAGTTGCTTCCATACAGTTTGTATCCGTATGATCCGGAAGCACGCTTAAAAGCTGTGGTGTCTCTTCGTGCAGAACAGGCTGGTCAACGATTTCAAGTTTGACAACATCCTGTTGTTCCGAAGGCTTATAGCCTCCCCGGCCTGTTGCCGGCGGAATATCATAGCAGGATTTTTTGCGAAGCCGCTTGACCCAGTTGTAGAATGTACCGGGTTTGATCCCGTGCTCGTTGCACCACTGAAAATCGCTTAGTCCGCTGCTGCGACATTCCATGATGAGCCGGTATTGCTCATCGGCAGTTCGTCTTTCTGTCTGCATAAATGTAACCTCCATAATTGTAGTAAAATGCTTGCTTACTGCTAGATCCTAGCGCCGGATCATAGAGTAAAATGCTGGCATATGTGATTACTACTATTATGGCAAATATATGACCAAGCGAACAGATACCCTTATATTAGGCGCTTACCTTTAAGGAGAGGTTATAATGAACAAAGTAAATATAAAAGATAGTCAAAATTTTATTACTTCAAAATATCACATAGAAAAAATAATGAATTGCATAAGTTTAGATGAAAAAGATAACATCTTTGAAATAGGTGCAGGGAAAGGTCATTTTACTGCTGAATTGGTAAAGAGATGTAATTTTGTTACGGCGATAGAAATTGATTCTAAATTATGTGAGGTAACTCGTAATAAGCTCTTAAATTATCCTAACTATCAAATAGTAAATGATGATATACTGAAATTTACATTTCCTAGCCACAATCCATATAAAATATTTGGCAGCATACCTTACAACATAAGCACAAATATAATTCGAAAAATTGTTTTTGAAAGTTCAGCCACAATAAGTTATTTAATAGTGGAATATGGTTTTGCTAAAAGGTTATTAGATACAAACAGATCACTAGCATTGCTGTTAATGGCAGAGGTAGATATTTCTATATTAGCAAAAATTCCTAGGTATTATTTCCATCCAAAACCTAAAGTGGATAGCGCATTAATTGTATTAAAAAGAAAGCCAGCAAAAATGGCATTTAAAGAGAGAAAAAAATATGAAACTTTTGTAATGAAATGGGTTAACAAAGAGTATGAAAAACTGTTTACAAAAAATCAATTTAATAAAGCTTTAAAACATGCGAGAATATATGATATAAACAATATTAGTTTCGAACAATTTGTATCGCTATTTAATAGTTATAAAATATTTAACGGCTAAAAACAATAGGCCACATGCAACTGTAAATGTTTAGTTATAGGTAGGGTAGCATAAGTTAAAATGCTATTCTGCCTTTTAAAAGTATGGTATACATTCCAGAGAGAGATTGGATATGTTCCCGTATACCGATAGTGCCAAAAGCGAAGTGGATATGTTTCCGAGAACGGACGTACTCAAATGACATTCATTCTGTCCTCTCCAGCCAGCTCATGGAGGGAAACGACCATGAGTAAACTTCTCCCCTATGAAACAATCGTTAAAGCCCATGAGGGCGACCCGGACGCAATCGACACGGTTCTTTCCCACTACGCCGGATATATCCGCTACTTCTCCAAAATAAACGGACAGGTCAACTCCGAGGTGGAGGACTATGTGAAGCAGCGGCTCATTGCCGCGCTGTTCAAATTTCGCTTTGACCGTTGAGTTATATCCAATGTCAGACAAGAAAAAAATCAAGCTGATTTTCAAACCGTCTCATTGCATGGAATAATCTGCTCCACTATAATTAAGGCAGGAGGTGTTGAGAGATGGCGAATGAAGATAAAAAAGATTTTAATGCCATGCTACACGATAGCAAGGATATGCCTAAATTTCAGACCATTACCGACCAGAAAAGCATTGAGAAATATGGCGGAAGCAGAATGTACTTTGCCCCACCAATCGACTATGACAAGGTGATGAAACTAATTCCTTATGGCAAAGTAATCACTGTCGGAAAAATCCGTGAATATTTTGCTGAACTGAATGGGGCGGATTTCACAGAGCCTATCACAGCAGGAATTTTTGTGTCTATTGCAGCATGGGCGAGTTATCAGCGTTCCGAAGATGAAACCCCGTATTGGCGAACCTTAAAGGCAAACGGGGAATTGAACGCAAAATATCCCGGCGGTGTAGAGGCACAAAAGGAAAAGTTGGAAGCGGAAGGCCACACAATTATTCAGAAAGGACGCACAAATATAAAGTATTTTGTAAAGGACTATGAAAGTATTCTTTTTGATTTGAGATGAGAAGTTTTTATTTGCTAAACGCGTTATCGTCATACCAGCCAGCCCTAAACTTTCAAAACTGAATACCAGCCGCCACCGGCGACCAGCGAAAGCAGTAAGTCTGAAAAAGATTTGCTGCTTTTTTTGTTGCCCGTTCT
>LBJMC04200__coassemble_226_pt1 | contig 55515 bp, 46 predicted proteins | sample LBJMC04200__metabat2_low_PE_022 | metagenome-assembled genome bin LBJMC04200 | reverse complement strand
ATATCATCCCTGCTCATCCTGTTCAGTTGTTCCTCTGTAAAAATCGGATCCATCGCGCAGCCTCATTTTTCTGAAATCTCTATTGACAGTGTACCATAAAATGGATCTGGTTTCTACCGGGAACCGCCTTCAGGAGTAGAGGAAAATCTGCGTAAAATCAAGGAATTTTCGGCTTTTTGCGGATTGACAGGAATCAGGATCAGACTACGATCTTCGGGTGGCATTCTTCAAAAGCGCCGCTGGGATTTAAGGATAATCCATCACACAGCCAGTGGATCTCTTTGAGAGTCACTTTCCGCAGTTCATCCGGTGTGTCCGGCCAATGGAAGGAATTCCGATCCAGACGTTTCATCAGGATCCAGAATCCGGATCCGTCCCACTGGAGAATCTTGATCAATGTGCGTCTGCGATTGCAGAACGCGAACATACAGCGGGAGTACGGGTCGAGATGGAATTTCAGTTTGATGATTGCGGCTAAACCGGTATAGCTCTTGCGGAGATCTGTAACTCCGCACGCCAGATAAACCGTTGTGCTTCCTGAAAAATCAAGCATAGTTCTTCAAAGCCTGGAGCAGAGCTGTCATCAGCCTGGCCGGGCAGTCAGCCCCAACTTCAATCCGGACATTGTCCGGAAGAAGGATTGCCACAGGAGGATTCACTGTGGTGGCATTAAACTGCAGTTCTTGTTCCGAAGGCAACTTAGCGAACACTGGATCAGAAATACATACCGTCTCCGAATCCTTTGACTGAATCTTTCGGATCCAGTAGCTCAATGTGGACTGCGGGATCCCATTCTTCTGACACCAGTCTTTACGGGATAAACCGCTTTCCCGAAAAGTATGGATCCGATCTGCCCAAAGATCAGCCTTTGAAGCTGTATTTTCATTCGTATTGATTGGTATCACCTCCATCATTCGAGACTATCTTATCAAATGCGGAGATGGATTTGTAGGTACGGATGATTACCTACTTACAATTAAAAAACCAATCTGTGATTTTTTTATGCGGCTTCTGGCGCCTGCATATCGAAATATAACAAATAATAATAAGCCTCTGTATTTCAGAATCAGCCTGAAATAAAGAGGCTTATTATATTACTGACTTTTTTGACTCGATAGCGTCAGTATACAAAGGTAGCAGCGATACAAACTGCATAATTCCGGCGATTCCCGGTTTTATCCTCAGTCAGTGATCCCGCTTCTTCGGATGGCCTCAACGGCTTCCCGTATCTTTTCCGGAGGAAGCACCAGCGCGAAGCGCACATATCCTTCTCCGTGGGGACCGAAGCTTGCCCCGGGAGTTACGATCACTCCTGCTTTTTCCATCAGCTCCATGCAGAAATCCATGCTGTCCATACGTCCTCCGGGAATCCGGGCCCAGACGAACATGGTGCCCTTTCCGTTGGGAAGATCCCAGCCGATGCTGCGGAGCCCTTCGCAGAGGGCGTCTCTCCGCTCCTGGTAGAGACGACACTGTTCTTTCACACTGTCAAGAGAACCTTTAAGCGCCGCGATCCCCGCCTTCTGAATAGGAAGGAACATGCCGAAATCGATCTGGCTGCGCAGCTTCCGAAGAGCTGCTATCACATCGGGACGGCCCACCAGGAAGCTGATCCTTGCTCCTGTGACATTGAAAGATTTGGAAAGGCTGAAAAATTCCACGCCGATCTCCTTCGCTCCCGGAGTGGCGAGAAAACTTCCGCCGTGCTCGCCGTCGTAAATAATATCGCTGTAGGCGTTGTCGTGGATGATGAGGATATCGTATTTCTTACCAAACTCCACGATCTCTTCATAAAGCCCGGGAGTCGCTACGCTTCCTACCGGGTTGGAGGGGAGGGAAACGATCATGTATTTTGCTTTTCTTGCCACATTTTCGGGGATTTCTTTCACACAGGGAAGAAAATCATGTTCCGCAGTAAGGGGATAGTAGTAGGGAACAGCTCCCGCCATGAGACTTCCCGCAGCGAATACCGGGTAACAGGGATCCGGAAGAAGAACCGCGTCTCCTTCGTCGCAGAGAGCCATGCCCAGATGGCCCATTCCCTCCTGGCTTCCGTAAACAGACATCACCATGTCCGGGGTGATCTCCACCTGGAAACGTTTCTGATAATATTCGCAGACAGCGTCCAGAAGTTCCGGGATATCTCTGAGACTGTATTTCCAGTTCTCGTCATCCATGGCGGCTTCGGCAAGGGCTTTCTTGATATGCTCCGGGGTTTTAAAATCCGGGGTACCGACGCTCATGTTATATATTTTCATTCCCTGCTGCTCCAGTTCCATTTTCCTGTTGTTGAGAGCGGCAAATATCTCATCTCCGAATCTGTCCAGTCGTTTTGAGAAATGCATTTTTTAATCCTTCTTTCGTATAAAATCACTTTTTTTATTCTAACATTCCGCGGATTAGAACACAAGGAAAGTTTTCTAAAAAGACGCCCCGGGAAAAGCAGGGACGTCTTCGCGGATCAGTCGCTGTCCATTTCCTCGAGGCTTTTCTTCAGATCCAGCATTTTGTCACGAAGCTCTGCGGCCTGTTCAAAGTTCAGGTCCGCGGCAGCCTGACGCATCTGTTTTTCCACATCTTTGATAAGTTTCATAAGCTCTTTGCGGTTCATGGATTCCGGATCTTTCTGAAGTTTTACCTCTGTCTCCGCCACTGCTTTGGAGACGGCGATCAGATCCCGGACAGATTTTTTGATGGTGGTGGGAGTGATCCCGTGTTCCTTATTATATGCTTCCTGGATGGCGCGCCTCCGCTCTGTTTCCCGGATGGCGTTCTTCATGGAATCCGTCATCACGTCGGCGTACATGATCACATGGCCCTCGCTGTTGCGGGCGGCGCGGCCGATGGTCTGGATGAGAGAAACCTCGGAACGGAGGAATCCTTCCTTATCCGCGTCCAGAATCGCGACCAGGGTGATCTCCGGAATGTCAAGACCTTCCCGGAGAAGGTTGATCCCCACCAGGACGTCAAAAACATCCAGGCGCATATCCCGGATGATCTCCGCCCTCTCCAGGGTGTCGATATCCGAGTGAAGATAACGGACCCGGATCCCTACATCCTTCATATAATCCGTAAGGTCCTCCGCCATGCGCTTGGTGAGGGTGGTGATCAGGATCTTGTGGCCTTTTTCTGTTTCCTTATTAACCTCGCTGATCAGATCGTCGATCTGTCCCTCTACAGGCCGAACTTCCACTTTGGGATCCAGAAGGCCCGTGGGCCGGATGATCTGCTCTGCCCGGAGAAGCTCATGCTCCGCCTCGTACTGGCCCGGGGTGGCGGAGACGAAGAGCACCTGATCCAGTTTACTCTCAAATTCCTGGAAGCTTAAAGGACGGTTGTCCTTGGCGGAGGGAAGACGGAACCCGTAATCCACCAGAGTCTGTTTCCGGCTCTGGTCACCGGCGTACATGCCGCCCACCTGGGAAACAGTCTTATGGGACTCGTCTATGATCAGAAGAAAATCATCTTTGAAATAGTCCATTAGAGTATAGGGCGGCTGGCCCGGAGCAAGCCCGGTCAAATGTCTGGAATAATTCTCAATCCCGGAGCAGAAGCCGGTTTCTTTCATCATTTCCACGTCAAAGTTGGTCCGCTCGGCGATACGCTGCGCCTCGATCAGTTTGTCCTCGCTCTTGAAATATTCCACCTGTTCCCGCATTTCTGCGAGAATGGCGTCCGCCGCCCGTCTGATCTGCTCCTGGGGAACTACATAGTGGGAGGCGGGAAAGATCGCCGCGTGAGTGTTCTCGCTTTTGATCTCTCCGGTAAGCACGTCGATATCCGTGATCCGTTCAATCTCATCCCCGAAAAATTCCACGCGTATCGCCCGGTCGGTAGAGTTGGCGGGAAAAATTTCCAGTACGTCGCCCTTTACCCGGAAAGTACCGCGGTGGAAATCCATTTCGTTGCGGGTGTACTGGATATTGATGAGCTGCCGGATCACTTCGTCCCTGTCCTTTTCCATGCCGGGGCGGAGGGAGATCATCATGTCGAAGAATTCCTGGGGAGCGCCCAGACCGTAGATGCAGGACACCGACGACACAACGATCACGTCCCGACGCTCGCAGAGAGCGGCGGTAGCGGAAAGACGCAGTTTGTCGATCTCGTCGTTGGTGGAGGCGTCCTTGGCGATATAGGTGTCCGTGGAAGGCACATAGGCTTCCGGCTGATAGTAATCGTAATAGGAGACGAAATACTCCACCGCGTTGTTGGGAAAGAATTCCTTGAATTCTCCGTACAGCTGCGCCGCCAGGGTCTTATTGTGGGCAAGCACCAGCGTCGGCTTATTTAACTGCTGGATAACGTTGGCCATGGTGAAGGTTTTGCCGGAACCGGTGACTCCCAGAAGAGTTTCGAACTGGTTTCCTTCCTGAAATCCCTTTACCAGCCGGGCGATGGCTTTCGGCTGGTCGCCGGTGGGTTTGTATTCTGATACTAATTCGAAATGATCCATAGTATATCCTTTCCATAATATTATTAGATCAAGAACGGATGTTCTTTTCCTATCTTATCCTATATTATATATGCTGTCAATCAGACACAGTTTTTTCGAAAAAAATTTTACGATTAATGTTGACAAATGTTTACAACGGTGCTATCTTAACAATGTAGGTGTTAGCACTCTTAATTGCTGAGTGCTAACAAATCAGACGGAAAGGAGCTGAGAAGATGGACGAAGGCCTGAACGAGCGCAAACGTAAAATACTGAAAGCGATCATCAGGACATACATGGAGACAGGCGAACCGGTTGGTTCCCGGACGATTTCCAAGTATGCGGATCTGAATGTCAGCTCAGCGACCATCCGGAATGAAATGTCAGACCTGACAGACATGGGCTATATCATTCAGCCTCATACGTCCGCAGGCAGGATCCCCTCCGACAAGGGATACCGCTTATATGTGGATGAGCTGATGCAGGAAAAGGAAGCGGAGATCGAAGAGATCCGTAATCTGATGATCGAGAAGACAGACAAGATGGAGAAAGTGCTCAAGAATGTGGCGCGTGTCCTGGCTTCGAACACCAATTACGCGGCTATGATCTCGGTGCCCCAGTACAGCGGAAGCCGGCTGAAATTCATACAGCTTTCCAGAGTCAACGAGCTGCAGCTTGTGGCGGTGGTGGTCTGTGAGGGCAATGTTATCCGGAACCAGATCATTGATCTTGACGAGGAGATGGATGACGAGACGATCCTGAAACTGAATCTTCTTCTGAATACCAACCTGAACGGACTTCCCATTCAGGATATCAATCTGGGAATGATCGCCAGGCTTAAAGAGCAGGCCGGGATCCACAGCGGACTGGTAGCCCGTGTGCTGGACGCGGTGGCGGCCACCATACAGGTTGACGAGGATGATCTGGAGATCTACACATCAGGAGCCACGAACTTTTTCAAATATCCGGAACTCTCCGATAAGACGAAGGCAACGGAACTGATCTCCGCGTTTGAGGAGAAACAGCAGCTGGCCGATTTCGTGAAGGAGCGGATGGCGGATACGGACAACACAGGAGTCCAGGTATATATCGGGGATGAACTTCCCATTGATACCATGAAGGACTGCAGCGTTGTGACCGCTACTTATGAACTGGGCGAGGGAATGCACGGAACCATAGGTATCGTGGGACCCAAGCGGATGGATTATGAGAACGTGGTGGACAGTCTGAAAACACTGAAAGTGGAACTTGACCAGGTATTCGGCAAAAAGAAGAACGGCCAGAACGAAAACAGCCAGTAGGTAGATATAGAAAGGTGGAAGAGAGCACGTGTCAGAAGAAAACAAGAACACATCTGAAGTGCAGGAGGAACCGGGAAAAGATGTTTCCGGGAATGACGCTGTGAAGGAAGAAGGCGCGGACACTGCCGGGAATACTTCCGCAAAAGCGAAGGAAACGGCGGAGCAGGATTCGACCGGCGAAGAGCAGCAGAGCTCTCCTGAGGAAGATGGGAAGGCAGAAGGCAAGACGAAAACCTCTTTCTTCGGTAAGAAGAAAAAGGACAACAAACTGGAACAGCAGATTGAAGAACTTACAGACCGGCTGAAACGCAGCATGGCTGAATTTGATAACTACCGTAAGCGTACGGAAAAAGAAAAATCCAGCATGTATGTGATCGGAGCCAGAGAGATCATTGAGAAGATCCTTCCCGTTGTGGATAACTTCGAACGGGGGCTGGCGCAGGCGCCGGAAGGCGATGCGTTCGCGGAAGGGATGCAGATGATCTACAAGCAGCTGATGACCACCCTGGAAGGTCTGGGCGTGGAACCCATCGAAGCTGTGGGCAAGGAGTTCAATCCTGATTTCCACAACGCGGTAATGCATGTGGATGATGAGGAAGCCGGCGTCAATATGGTTGTGGAGGAACTTCAGAAAGGATACACCTACAAAGGTTTCGTAGTCCGCCACAGCATGGTAAAAGTAGCTAATTAGTAAGTTTAGATAGACAAATAATACAGGAGGAAAATTATCATGGGAAAAATCATTGGTATTGACTTAGGTACAACAAACAGTTGTGTGGCAGTAATGGAAGGCGGACAGCCCACCGTTATCGCCAATACAGAAGGCGCAAGAACAACACCCTCTGTTGTAGCGTTTACAAAGAACGGAGAACGTCTGGTAGGCGAGCCTGCAAAACGTCAGGCAGTGACCAACGCGGAGAAGACAATCTCCTCCATCAAGAGAGAGATGGGTACAGATTACCGTGTAACCATCGACGGCAAGAAATATTCTCCCCAGGAGATCTCCGCAATGATCCTTCAGAAACTGAAAAAAGACGCGGAAGGATATCTTGGAGAGACAGTTACTGAGGCGGTTATCACCGTTCCCGCATATTTCAACGACGCGCAGCGTCAGGCGACCAAGGATGCGGGCAAGATCGCAGGCCTTGATGTAAAACGTATCATCAACGAGCCTACAGCGGCAGCTCTGGCATATGGCCTTGACAATGAGAAAGAGCAGAAGATCATGGTTTACGACCTCGGCGGCGGTACATTCGATGTTTCCATCATCGAGATCGGCGACGGAGTTATCGAGGTTCTTTCCACTGCCGGCAACAACCGTCTGGGCGGCGACGACTTCGACCAGAAGATCACTGACTGGATGCTTTCCGAGTTCAAGAACGCGGAAGGCGTTGATCTGAGCAACGACAAGATGGCTCTCCAGAGACTGAAAGAAGCAGCAGAGAAGGCCAAAAAAGAACTTTCCAGCGCGACAACCACGAACATCAACCTTCCGTTCATCACCGCTACGGCAGATGGACCGAAGCATTTCGATATGAACCTTACAAGAGCGAAATTCGACGAGCTGACTCATGATCTGGTAGAGAAGACAGCAGAGCCTGTACGCCGCGCGCTTTCCGATGCGGGCATCACAGCGGCTGATCTGGGCCAGGTACTTCTGGTAGGCGGTTCCACACGAATCCCGGCTGTTCAGGAGAAAGTAAAACAGCTGACCGGCAAAGAGCCCAGCAAATCCCTGAATCCTGACGAGTGCGTAGCTCTCGGAGCTTCCGTACAGGGCGGCAAACTTGCAGGCGACGCAGGCGCAGGCGACATCCTTCTTCTGGACGTTACTCCGCTGTCTCTGTCCATTGAGACAATGGGAGGTATCGCTACCCGTCTGATCGAGAGAAATACAACGATTCCTACAAAGAAGAGCCAGATCTTCTCCACAGCGGCAGACAACCAGACAGCCGTAGACATCAACGTGGTACAGGGCGAGCGTCAGTTCGCAAGAGACAACAAGTCTCTCGGCCAGTTCCGTCTGGACGGAATCCCGCCTGCACGCCGCGGCGTTCCGCAGATCGAAGTTACTTTCGATATCGACGCCAACGGTATTGTAAATGTATCTGCCAAAGACCTGGGAACAGGAAAGGAGCAGCATATCACCATCACCGCAGGTTCCAATATGTCTGACGCCGAGATCGACAAAGCTGTGAAAGAAGCGGCTGAGTTCGAGGCGCAGGACAAGAAACGTAAAGAGGCGATCGACACCAGAAACAATGCGGATTCCATGGTATTCCAGGTTGAGAGCGCTCTGAAGGAAGCCGGCGACAAGCTGGAGGCAAACGACAAGGCTACTGTAGAGGCTGACCTGAACGCACTGAAAGACCTTCTGAACCAGACAAAAGACGCTGAACTTACAGACGCTCAGGTGGCAGACATTAAGGCTGCACAGGAGAAGATGATGGAAAGCGCCCAGAAACTGTTCGCGAAGATGTATGAGCAGACACAGCAGGGCGGCGGCCAGGCAGGCCCGAATATGGGCGGCGGCGCTTCTTCTCAGGGCGGCGGCAATGAAGCCTACGGCGACGATGTGGTAGACGCTGACTACAAAGAAGTCTGAGAATAAAGCATAGGAAAGAGATAACATGGCTGATAAAAGAGATTACTATGAGGTCCTGGGCGTCGGAAAGAACGCCAGCGAGGACGAACTGAAAAAAGCATATCGGAAATTAGCCAAGAAATATCACCCGGATGTAAATCCGGGTGATAAAAATGCTGAGGCAAAATTTAAAGAGGCAACCGAAGCCTATACCGTGCTCAGCGATCCGGATAAGAGAAGACAGTACGACCAGTTCGGCCACGCGGCCTTTGAGAACGGCGGAGGCGGAGCGGGCGGCTTCGGCGGATTTGACTTCAACAGCGCGGATATGAGCGACATTTTCGGCGATATTTTCGGCGATCTGTTCGGAGGAGGAAGAAGAAGGGCGAACAACGGTCCCATGCGGGGAGCCAATCTCCGCGCCAGAGTGAACATAACATTCGAAGAAGCAGTGTTCGGCTGCGAGAAAGAGCTGGACATTGTTCTGAAAGATGAGTGTACTGCCTGCCATGGAACCGGGGCGAAACCAGGCACCCAGCCTGTGACCTGTCCGAAATGCCACGGCGAGGGACAGATCGTTTATACCCAGCAGTCCATGTTCGGCATGGTGCGTAATGTACAGACCTGTCCGGACTGCGGCGGTACAGGAAAAGTGATCAAAGAGAAATGTACTTCCTGCCGGGGTACCGGATATACTTCTTCCAGAAAGAAGATCCAGGTATCCATTCCGGCCGGTATTGATAACGGCCAGAGTATCCGTATCCGTGAAAAGGGTGAGCCGGGCACCAACGGAGGCCCCAGAGGCGATCTTCTCGTAGAGGTGAATATCGCCCGCCATCCGATCTTCCAGAGACAGGATATGAATATTTTCTCAACAGCGCCTATTACCTATGCCCAGGCGGCGCTTGGCGGAACCGTGCGGATCAATACTGTGGACGGCGAGATTGAATATGAGGTCAAGCCGGGCACCCAGACAGATACCCGTATCCGCCTGAAAGGCAAGGGAGTGCCCTCCCTGAGAAACAAAAATATCCGGGGCGACCACTATGTGACGCTGGTGGTACAGGTCCCCACCAATCTCAGCGAGGAGGCGAAAGCGGCTCTGCGCCAGTTCGACGCGGCCTGCGGCAACAGACCCTCCGGCGGAGACAAGAGCGGAGGAACAGAGAAAACCGGCAAAAAGAAAAAGAGTTTCATGGATAAACTGAAAGAAACTTTTGAGGAATAAAAACAGAAAACACTGGAAAGTTTTCGGGAAAAGAGGGAAACCCTCTTTTCTTTTTTTCTGCTTTCCTGTATGATAAAGGGTAAAGCCTAAAATGGAAACAGCCTGAAAAGGAGAAAAATCATGAAATGGAACTGTTTTACCATAAAAACAAAAACCGAAGCAGAGGATATCGTGATCAGCGCCCTTGCTGATGTGGGCGTGGAAGGCGTGGAGATCCGGGATCATCAGCCGCTGACCGAAGAGGACAAGGCGCAGATGTTCGTGGATATCATGCCCGAGGGACCGGAGGACGACGGAACCGCTTACTTAAGCTTCTATCTGGAAGAGGACGCAGATACAGAAGAAATTCTGAAAAATGTACGGAACGCGCTGGAAGAACTGCGTTCCTTTATGGATATCGGCGAGGGAAGCATTGAGGAATCCAGTACGGAAGATAAAGACTGGATTAATAACTGGAAGGAATATTTCCATCAGTTTTATGTGGATGATATCCTGATCGTCCCCTCCTGGGAGGAAGTGAAGGCGGAAGATAAGGACAAGATGATCCTTCACATCGATCCGGGAACCGCGTTCGGAACCGGTATGCACGAGACGACCCAGCTGGTGATCCGCCAGCTGAAGAAATACGTAAAAGAAGGGGACCAGATCCTTGACGTGGGAACCGGAAGCGGGATCCTGGGGATCGTGGCCCTGAAGCTGGGAGCTGCCCATGTGACGGGAACCGATCTGGATCCCTGCGCGGTTCCGGCTGTGGAAGAAAATAAAGAAGCCAATGAGATCGCGGATGAATCCTTTGACATGATGATCGGCAATATCATCGACGACAAAGCTGTTCAGGACCAGGCCGGCTATGAGAAATATGATATTGTCACGGCCAATATCCTGGCGGACGTGCTGGTTCCCCTCACCCCGGTGATCGTGCATCAGATGAAGAAAGGCGCGTACTATATTACGTCTGGTATTCTGGACGTAAAAGAAAGCGTTGTGACCGGCGCCGTGAAAGCGGCCGGCCTTCAGCTGGTGGAAGTTACCAGACAGGGCGAATGGGTGTCTGTCACAGCCAGAAAAGACTGATTTCTGAAAACAGGGCAGAAGAGAGGCAGGAGGAAAATGCAGCGCTTTTTTGTAAAACCGCATCAGATCGACGAGGCCGCGCATCAGATCCATATAACAGGGACAGATGTAAATCATATAGCCAACGTGCTGCGTATGCGGCAGGGGGAGGAACTGTGGATCAGCGACGGCGAGAAAAAAGAATATCACTGTGCCATTGAGGCTCTGGGAGAAGAAGAGATCCTTCTTCACATTCTTTACGCCCAGGAGCCGGATTATGAACTTCCCAGCCGTATCTTCCTGTTCCAGGGTCTTCCCAAGGGAGACAAGATGGAACTGATCATCCAGAAGGCGGTGGAACTGGGGGCTTACGAGATCATTCCTGTGGAGATGAAACGGTGCGTCGTCCGCCTGGACGGCAAAAAAGCCGAAAAAAAGACGGCACGCTGGCAGCAGATCGCAGAGAGCGCCGCGAAGCAGTCCAAACGCATGCTGGTGCCCCGGGTCCATCCGGTGTTATCCTATAAAGAAGCCCTTGCCTATGCGGGACAGCTGGACGTTCTTCTGATCCCCTATGAACTTGCGGGGGGCATGGACGAGACAAAAAAGATCATCGGAAATATAAAGGGCGGTCAGTCCCTGGGAATCTTTATCGGCCCGGAGGGCGGGTTTGAGGAAGAAGAAGTAAAAATGGCAGTGGAAAAGGGCGCCAGCCCCATTACCCTGGGGAAAAGGATCCTGCGGACAGAAACGGCGGGAATGGCTATTCTTTCTGTCCTGATGTTCCAGCTGGAGAGAGGAGAGTAAATAAAGTGGAAGTATATTTTGATAATTCCGCCACCACCAGATGCTATGAATCTGTAAAGGATATCGTGGTAAAGACCATGATGGAGGATTACGGCAATCCCTCCGCCATGCACCGCAAAGGCGTGGAAGCGGAGAATTACGTAAAAAAATCTGCCGGGATCATTGCCGGAATCCTGAAAGTGCAAGAAAAAGAAATCCTTTTTACTTCCGGCGGCACGGAATCCAACAACCTGGCGCTGATCGGCGCGGCCATGGCCAACAGGCGCAGCGGAAACCATATCGTGACCACTATGGTGGAGCATGCGGCGGTAAGCCAGCCCGCGGCATTCCTTCAGGAGCAGGGTTTCGAAGTTTCCTATGTGCCTGTAGATAATCAGGGCAGGATAAAGCTGGACGCGCTGAAGTCGGTTCTCAGGCCGGACACCATCCTGGTATCCGTTATGTATGTAAATAATGAAGTGGGGGCGGTAATGCCTGTGGAGGAGATCGGGAAGCTTGTCCATGAGCTCAGCCCGAAAGCCCTTTTTCATGTGGACGCGATCCAGGCTTTCGGAAAATACCGTATACATCCCAGAAAAGCGGGAATCGACCTTCTTTCTGTCAGCGGACACAAGATCCACGGCCCCAAGGGGGTGGGCTTCCTTTACATCAGTGAAAAAGCGAAAGTGCAGCCGCTGATCCTGGGAGGCGGACAGCAGAACGGCATGCGGTCCGGTACGGACAACGTGCCGGGAATCGCGGGCCTTGGCGCCGCGGCAGAGGAAATCTACCGCAATCTTGAAAAAAATAATGAGCATCTTTACAGCCTGAAAGAATATATCGCAAAAGGTCTTGAGCGGATACCGGATATCAGGATCAACGGAATGCCCCTAAGAGAAGGCGCGCCCCAGATTTTAAGTATCAGCGTCATGGGAGTGAGAAGCGAAGTCCTTCTGCACGCGCTGGAGGACAGAGAGATATATGTCTCAGCCGGAAGCGCCTGCTCAAGCCACAAGCGGAAGCCCAGCGCCACACTGTCGGCTATGGGAATGTCCGGAGACCAGATCGAAAGTACGGTGCGTCTGAGCTTTTCAGAAAGTAATACAATAGAAGAGGCGGACTGTTTCCTCAGGGCAATGGAGGAACTGGTTCCCATGCTGCGAAGATATTCAAGAAGATAAAAGAAGAACAGGAGAGAATCGATATGTTGTTTCACGCATTTCTGATCAAATATGCGGAGATCGCCATCAAGGGAAAAAACAGATACCTTTTTGAGGACGCGCTGGTAAAACAGATGCGCCTGGCGCTGGAGTCTGTGGAAGGCGACTTCCAGGTGATCAAGGAACAGGGAAGAGTGTACGTGCTCTGTCCGGATAATTATGATTTTGACGAGGCGGTGGAAGCGCTTCAGAGAGTATTCGGTATCGTCGGCATCAGTCCGGTTATGATCTTCCCGGATCAGGGTCTGGAACAGACCAAAAAAGACGTGCTGGAATACATGCAGGCCAGGTATCCGGATTTTTCCGGAACCTTCAAGGTATATACGAGAAGAGCGAAGAAGTCCTATCCTGTTCCGTCCATGGAAGTCAGCGCGGAGCTGGGCGGAGTGATCCTGGATCACTTCCCGGGAGCGTCTGTGGACGTCCATACCCCGGAACTTACTCTGTCCGTGGAGATCAGAGAGAAGATTTATGTGTATTCCGAGACGCTGCCCGGACCGGGAGGAATGCCGGTGGGCACCAACGGAAAAGCCATGCTGCTTCTGTCAGGCGGTATCGACAGCCCGGTGGCGGGATATATGATCGCCAAGAGAGGCGTAAAGATCGACGCCGTATATTTCCATGCGCCGCCCTATACAAGCGAAAGGGCCAAACAGAAAGTTGTGGATCTTGCGAAACTGGTGGCGCAATACAGCGGCCCCATCCGTCTCCATGTGGTGAACTTTACGGATATCCAGCTTTATATCTATGACCAGTGCCCTCATGAGGAACTGACCATTATCATGAGACGTTATATGATGAGGATCGCGGAACATTTCGCGAAAGAAAGCGGCTGTCTGGGGCTGATCACGGGAGAAAGTATCGGACAGGTAGCCAGCCAGACACTGCAGAGTCTTGCGGCTACCAATGAGGTATGCACGATTCCGGTATACCGTCCGGTGATCGGGTTCGACAAGCAGGAGATCGTGGAAATCTCCAGGAAGATCAACACTTTTGAGACGTCGATCCAGCCTTTCGAGGACTGCTGTACGATCTTCGTAGCGAAACATCCGGTTACAAAACCGAATCTGAATGTGATCCACAGGTCTGAGAAAAAACTTGACGAAAAGATCGATCAGATGATGAAAGAGGCGATTGAGACTACAGAGGTTATAGAGATCAAATAAAAAGGCAGGAGCATAAAGCTCCTGCCGGAAAATCTTCTCTGAATGCCGCCGGGGCGACGGCAGTGAGATCAGTCGATTACATATGCTTCGACAACTTTAAGAATAGACTCCAGAAGGCTTCCTTCCGCATGGATATTCAGGTTGATGGGCTTGGACAGATCCAGGCTGAAAATACCCATGATAGACTTGGCGTCGATTACATATCTTCCGGATACGAGATCAAAGTCACAGTCAAATTTGCTGATCTCATTTACAAATGCCTTCACTTTATCGATAGAGTTCAGTGAGATTTTTAAAGTTTTCATTTTAAGAACCCTCCCTTGAAATTTAGCTGTTATGCGTAACTGCGGTTCATTTTTACAGTTACTTCCTATGGTTTATCTTACCTGTACATTTGTGAAAAGTCAAGGGAAAGGGTATTAAATTTCCGTAAACTCAGGTATCCCCGTGAAGGGATGCCAATATTTCCCAAAGAGGAGAACTATATTATGACAAAAAAAGCGGCGCTTCATAATCTGGGATGCAAGGTAAACGCATATGAGACAGAGGCCATGCAGCAGCTTCTGGAACAGGCGGGATACGAAATCGTTCCCTTCGGGGAAAAGGCGGACGTATACCTGATCAATACCTGCACGGTAACGAATATTGCGGACCGCAAATCCCGGCAGATGCTTCATAAAGCCAGAAAGATGAATCCTGACGCCATTGTTGTGGCGGCAGGCTGCTACGCCCAGACAGACACGGCGAAACTGAAAGAAGACGTGTCTGTGGATATCATTCTGGGAAATAATCAGAAGCATCAGATTGCTGATATTCTTGAAGAATATGAAATAGAACATAAGAAGACGTCCCGCGTTATCGAGATAAACAGAACCAGGGAATATGAGGGGCTTTCCATCAGCCGCACGGCGGAACATGTGAGAGCTTACATCAAAGTGCAGGACGGGTGCAACCAGTTCTGTTCCTACTGTATCATTCCATATGCCAGGGGAAGAGTGCGCAGCAGGTCGGAGGAAGATATCCTTAAGGAGGTGCGTGCTCTGGCAGACCGGGCTTATCAGGAGGTCGTCCTTACCGGGATCCATCTCAGCTCCTACGGAACAGATTTTAAGGAACAGAAAGAAGAGAACCTTCTGTCTCTGATCCGCGCTGTCCATGAGGTGCCGGGGATCAGAAGGATCCGTCTCGGTTCTTTGGAGCCGCGCATCATCACAGAAGAATTTATGGAAGGGATCGCCTCTCTGCCGAAAGTGTGTCCCCATTTTCACCTTTCGCTTCAGAGCGGCTGCGACAGAACGCTCCGGAATATGAACAGAAAATATACGGCGGCGGAGTATGAGGAGAAATGCGCCCTGATCCGCAGGTATTACGATATGCCGGCGCTGACGACAGACGTGATCGTCGGTTTCCCGCAGGAGACAGAAGAGGACTTCCTGGAATCTTATGAATTTGTAAGCGGCATTCATTTTTATGAGACGCATATTTTTAAATATTCCAGACGGCAGGGAACGAAAGCCGCCGCCATGGACGGACAGCTTACCGAAGCGGTGAAGGCGCGCAGAAGCGACCGTCTTCTGGAACTGAACGAACAGCGGCAGACAGAATTCGAAAACGCCATGACAGGAAGAAAGCTTGAGATCCTTCTGGAGGAGGAAGCGGAGATCGACGGAAAGACATATTTCCTCGGACACAGCCGGGAATATGTGAAGACCGCGGTGGAAAAAACGGACGCCCTGAAAGTCAACGATCTGATAACCGCAGTGGGAACAGGGCGCGGAAAAAACCATATTCTGTTTGTGAAGCCGGAAGCCTGAGGGGTCCCGGGAACAGCCCCGGCAGATTTTCCTTGTATTTTACTGAGAGATATATTAGAATAATATTGATTAACTATGTAAGGACGTGAGAGAAAATGACAGAAAACAATTTGGGAAATACACAGTATTTCAGGACCAAACCCGAGCAGGAGCTTGAGGTAAAGGAAGTCCTGGATCTGGTATACAATGCAATGGATGAGAAGGGATACAACCCGGTGAACCAGATCGTAGGCTACATCATGTCCGGCGACCCCACTTACATTACCAGTCATAAGGGCGCCAGGAGCATGATCATGAAAGTGGAGAGAGACGAACTGGTAGAGGAACTTCTGAACGAGTATATCAAGAACAAATCCTGGGAACGTTAAGTATGCGTGTTCTTGGACTTGATTACGGATCGAAGACCGTTGGAGTGGCAGTCAGCGACCCTCTTGGGCTGACTGCGCAGAGAGTGGAGACTATCTGGAGGAAGCAGGAGAATAAGCTGCGCCGTACCCTTGCCCGTATCGAAGAACTTGTGAAGGAGTACCAGGCGGAGCGTATCGTGATCGGGCTTCCCAGAAATATGAACTATACCATGGGAGAACGGGCGGAGAAATCTCTGGAATTCGGAGAGATGGTAGAGAAGAGAACGGGACTGCCTGTGATCATGTGGGATGAGCGGCTTACCACCAGAGAAGCGGAGCGTGCGCTTATGGAAGCCGGTGTGCGCAGAGAGAACCGAAAGGATTATCTGGACTCTGTGGCAGCAGTTTTGATCTTGCAGGGATATCTGGATTCCCTGTCGAACGAATAAGGAAGACATCATGGAAAAAATAAGATTTCAGTCTCCGGATGGAACCGAAGAGGAATTTTTTATTGAAGAACAGACAATGATCGGAGGGGTCTCCTATTTACTTGTATCTGATTCTTCAGAAGAGGAAGCGTCTGCATATATTATGAAAGATGTATCACCGGAAGACAGCCCGGAAGCCTGCTACGAGATGGTAGAGGACGAAGATGAGCTTCAGGCGGTTTATAAAGTTTTTGAGCAGATGCTGGAGGACGTGAACCTGGAAATGTAGAACAGCACAGAAGAATTTTGGAAGGAATGCCGGTGGTATTCCTGCGTTTTCGTGCAAAAAAAAATGGAGGTGCATTGATTGAGAAGTGACAGTAATACGACAACTGATAATCATAACAGACAGAAAAGAAACGGCAGTCAGGGAAGAGCGGCTGCTGATAACAATACAAGAAAACAGATAACCAGACAGAAATCATCCCGAAACAGGCCGAAACAGAAAAACAGCGCCAAATATGCAGAAAAACAGACCATGAAGAACAGCGGGCCTCTGAATCCTGCAAAAACACCGGTCAGGAACCAGCTTAAGGCCGGCGGGCGCAGAGGAAGGAAGAGTGGTCAGAAGCTGAAGATCATTCCTCTGGGCGGTCTGGAACAGATCGGAATGAATATTACAGCATTCGAATACGGAGACAGTATAGTAGTAGTAGACTGCGGCCTGTCTTTTCCGGAGGACGACATGCTGGGTATCGATCTTGTGATCCCGGACGTTACCTATCTGAAGGAGAATATTTCCAAGGTGAAGGGGTTTGTGATCACCCACGGCCATGAGGACCATATCGGCGCGCTGCCTTATGTACTGAAAGAAGTGAACGTGCCTATCTATTCCACGAAGCTGACCCTTGCGCTGATCACCAACAAGCTGAAGGAACATAATCTTGTCCGCTCCACCAAACTGAAAGAGGTGAAGCACGGACAGGTGATCAACCTGGGAGATTTTTCCATTGAATTTATTAAGACGAACCACAGTATCCAGGACGCGTCGGCGCTGGCGATCTATTCCCCGGCGGGAATCGTAGTCCACACAGGCGACTTTAAAGTGGATTATACGCCGGTATTCGGAGACGCCATTGACCTGCAGCGCTTTGCTGAGATCGGAAGGAAAGGCGTCCTGGCGCTGATGTGCGACAGCACCAACGCGGAGCGTCCGGGATTTACCATGTCCGAGCGCACCGTTGGAAAAGTTTTTGACAATCTTTTTAACGAGCATAAGAGTACCAGGATCATCATAGCCACCTTCGCTTCCAACGTGGACCGTGTGCAGCAGATCATCAATACGGCGTACCGCTTCGGAAGGAAGGTTGCAGTGGAAGGCAGAAGTATGGTGAATGTCATCACCACGGCCTCCGAGCTGGGATATCTGAGAATTCCGGAGAATACACTGATCGAGATCGACCAGGTGAAGAATTATCCCGACGAGCAGGTAGTGCTGATCACCACAGGAAGCCAGGGAGAGTCCATGGCGGCGCTTTCCCGTATGGCTGCCAATATCCACAAGAAGATCACGATCAAGCCAAACGACACCATTATTTTCAGCTCCAATCCCATCCCGGGAAATGAGAAGGCTGTCTCCAAGGTGATCAACGAACTTTACATGAAGGGCGCCAAGGTGATCTTCCAGGATGTTCATGTATCCGGACATGCCTGTCAGGAGGAGATCAAGCTGATCTATTCTCTGGTCCGGCCGAAATACGCGGTTCCGGTACATGGAGAGTACCGTCATCTTACCGCCCAGAAACATGTGGCGGAGGATCTGGGAATACCCAAGGAGAATATTTTCATTCTTTCATCAGGCAATGTCCTGGAACTGGATGAACACAGCGCGCAGATCACGGGCAGCGTTCAGACAGGCGGAATCCTCGTAGACGGACTGGGCGTGGGAGATGTTGGAAACATCGTACTCCGCGACCGTCAGCATCTGGCGGAGGACGGAATCATGATCGTAGTCATGACTCTGGAACGCCACAGCAATACCGTCCTTGCGGGACCGGATATCGTATCCCGGGGATTTGTCTATGTGCGTGAATCCGAAGACCTGATGGATCACGCCAGAGAAGTGGTGGAACAGGCGCTGGATTCCTGTGTGGACAGGCATATTACCGACTGGGGCAAAATCAAACTTGCGGTGAAGGACGCCGTGGGCGATTATTTATGGAAACGGACAAAGAGGAGACCGATGATACTGCCTATTATCATGGAGGCATGATATTCATATGGATAACACTACCATTGAAAAAAACATTCAGACACTTCTTGTGTCCATAAAAAAGAGCAGCATATATAAAGAATACAAAGAACAGGAAAAAATTTTAAGCCGCAGTCCGGAGCTGGCGGAGAGAGTCAGCCAGTTCCGCGCGGATAATTTCCGGCTTCAGAATGAAGGGGACCGCAGCAATCTTTTCGGGACGGTGGAGGAACTTGCGAGAGAATCCGCGGATCTGAGAAGGGATCCCCAGGTGAATGCATATCTTGACGCGGAGCTTGCCCTGTGCAGGCTGATACAGCATGTGTGCAGAACTCTGACGGCGGGAATTGACATGACGATCCCTCCCCTCTGATGAAGGCAGGAGAGGAGAGTACCGAAAGGGAGGAAACCTATGGGAGAAACAAGAGAACGGATGGGAAAAGCCGGAGTGATCGTTGCGGGAAGCGCGTTTAAAATGGCGCTTTATGTCTGCGTGATCGTCCTGATCATCTGGGTGGGAAAAGTTGCATATGAATTCGGGCATGACGTTTTCAACCAACAGGCCATGAGCCCCGGCGAAGGCCAGGAGGTTACGGTGGTCATCAAGGAAGGCGCTTCCGCCTATGATATCGGCAAGACCCTGGAGAGCAAGGGACTGATCGAGGACGCTCTTGTGTTCTGGGTACAGGAGAAACTCTCCAATTACAGCGGTCAGCTGAAACCGGGTACATATCTTCTGAGTACGGCCTATACTCCCACCAGGATCATGGGGATCCTGGCCGGCGACGCAGAGCAGGAGGGCGTGGAATCGTGATCGTCGAAGAGAGGATGCGGACATTTATCAATTCTCTGGATACAGGAAACACTCCTTTTCTGGAAGAACTGGAGAAGGAGGCTCTGGAATCGGAGGTTCCTGTTATCCGCAGAGAGATGCAGAGTTTCATAAAGACGCTTCTGGCTGTCCAAAAGCCGGAGCATATTCTGGAGGTGGGGACAGCCGTGGGCTTCTCCACACTTCTTATGTGCGAATATGGTCCGGAGAACCTTAAGATCACTACGATAGAGAACTATGAGAAGCGGATCCCGCTGGCAAAAGAAAATTTTCGGAGAGCAGGAAGAGAGGATCAGATCACGTTCCTGGAAGGGGACGCGGGAGAGATCCTTAAGGAACTTACCGGTTCCTTTGACCTGATCTTTATGGACGCCGCCAAAGGACAGTATATCCACTGGCTGGAAGACGTTCTGAGGCTTCTGAAGCCGGGCGGGATCCTTCTGTCCGACAATGTGCTCCAGGAAGGGGAGCTGATCCAGTCCCATTATCTGGTGGAGCGCAGGAACCGCACGATCTATAAAAGAATGCGGGAATATCTTTATGCTTTGAAACATGATCCCAGGCTGCTGACAAGTATCCTCCCTCTGGGGGACGGAGCGGCCCTGAGTGTGAAAAAGGATAACGCCTCCCGGCGTGAGGTCAGGCCGGAGAGAACGGCGGAAATGTGAGGTATGATGAGAAAAGTGGAATTACTGGTGCCGGCCAGCAGTCTGGAAGTCCTGAAGATTGCTGTGGTTTTCGGCGCGGACGCGGTATATATCGGCGGAGAAGCCTTCGGGCTTCGGGCAAAAGCGAAGAATTTTTCTCATGAGGATATAGCGGAAGGAATCGCCTTCGCCCATTCTCATGGGGTGAAAGTATATGTGACGGTCAATATCCTGGCTCATAACGGAGATCTTCCCGGAGTGCGGGAATATCTGCAGGAGCTGAAGGAACTGAAGCCGGACGCTCTGATCATAGCGGATCCGGGGATTTTTATCTACGCCAGAGAGATCTGCCCGGAGATTGAATGCCACATCAGCACACAGGCGAACAACACCAATTATGAAACCTGTCTTTTCTGGCACAGACTGGGCGCGAAACGTATCGTGACGGCAAGAGAACTCTCTCTTGAGGAGATCCGGGAGATCCGGGCGCATATCCCGGAGGATATGGAGATCGAGACATTTGTTCACGGGGCAATGTGTATCTCCTATTCCGGAAGATGCCTTCTCAGCAGTTATCTGGCGGGAAGAGACGCCAACCGGGGCGCCTGTACCCACCCGTGCAGATGGAAGTATTCTGTGGTGGAGGAGACCCGGCCGGGAGAGTATATGCCGGTGTTTGAGAACGAGAGGGGAACCTTTATCTTCAATTCCAAGGACCTCTGTATGATAGAGCATATGGACGACCTCCTGAACAGCGGGATCGACAGCCTGAAGATCGAAGGCAGGATGAAGACGGCCCTTTATGTCGCTACCGTAGCCAGAACCTACCGGAAGGCCATTGACGACTATATGGAATCTCCGGAGAAGTACAGGGAGAATATGGACTGGTACCGAGACCAGATCTCCAACTGTACCTACCGTCAGTTTACCACCGGATTTTTCTATGGAAAACCGGATGAAAACACCCAGATCTATGACAGCAACACCTATGTGAAGGAGTACACCTATCTGGGCTACGCGGAGGAAGTGGATGAGAAAGGTCTTGTCCATATCACCCAGAGAAACAAGTTTACAGTTGGGGAAGAGATCGAGATCATGAAGCCGGACGGCAGGAATCTCACGGTAACGGTAAAGGCGATCTATGATGAAGAGGGAAACTCTGTGGAAAGCGCGCCTCACCCGCAGCAGAAGCTTATGGTTGATCTGGGCGGTGATGTGGAGAAATACGATCTGCTGAGAAGAGCGGAGATATGATCATCATTTCGTAAGATAAGAGACGGGATAGACGGAAATCAAGGAAGCAGATGTCTGTGACTGGAAAAGCGCAGAAGTTCTGCTTCCTTTTTCATTCTATCCCGCATGAGGCGGAATTTCATCCGGTTCCGGTCCGAAGATCCCCCGCAGTTTCAGAAGAGCGTTTTTTTCGATCCGCGACACATAGGAGCGGCTGATCTTCAGGGTAGAGGCGATCTCTCTCTGGGTCTGTTCCTGCGCGCCTGCGAGACCGTACCGGAGACAGATTACCTGATATTCCCTGGGGGAGAGGACATCCCGGATAGAGGCCATCAGACGGGAGATGTTTTCTCTGGTGGAATACTCCTCCACAATATCCACAGGCGGACTCTCGATAATGTCCAGAAGACTGATCTCATTTCCCTCTTTATCTGTGCCGATGGGATCGTAAAGGGAAACTTCCCGGGAACGTTTTTTTCGCGCCCGGAACATCATCAGAAGTTCGTTGTCGATGCACCTTGCGGCGTATGTGGAAAGCCGGGCCGATTTAGCGGCGTTAAAGGTGGATACCGCCTTGATCAGGCCGATGGTTCCGATGGAAATCAGATCGTCCAGTTCCTCGTCGCTTCCCTGATATTTTTTTACGATATGGGCCACGAGACGGAGATTGCGCTCGATCAGAATATTCTTTGCTTCCAAATCACCCTCCCGGTAACGCTGAAGATAGATTTTTTCTTCGGCCGCTGTCAAAGGTTTTGAGAAAGTCTTCAAGTCTGCACCTCAAAGGGGATTTCTTTATAGTCTATGAAAGGGACTTGCTTTTCGTGCTTTTCCCATAAAAAAGGCGACGGATTCGACAAAAAAGGTTCTGTCCTTGACGATGGGAACGCCGGGCATTATACTGAAAATACAGATCCATGTCCGGCAGGACCGGACACAGGGGCGGGCTGACATATCTGTAAAAAAGGAGGAAAAGGAATGAAAGTACTGAATTTTGGATCCCTGAACCTGGATTACACATATCAGGTGGAGAGTATCCTGATCCCCGGGGAGACCCAGGCGTCAAAAAGGCGGGATATCTTCTGCGGAGGAAAAGGCCTGAACCAGTCCATTGCCCTTGCGAAGGCAGGCGTTCCGGTTTATCATGCCGGAATGATCGGAGACGAAGGCGGAGTCCTTCTTGACGCCTGCAGAGAGAACGGCGTCAATACGGATTTTATCAGAAAGATCGACGGGCCCAGCGGCCATACCATCATCCAGGTGGACCGGAACGGCCAGAACTGCATCCTTCTTTACGGGGGAGCCAACCGCAGCATAACCAGAGAGTTCGTGGATCAGGTTCTGGATTCTTTTGAAGAGGGAGATATGATCCTTCTCCAGAATGAGATCAATGAACTGGACTATATCATTGACAGAGCATATGAGAAGGGAATGATGATCGTACTGAATCCCTCGCCCTATGACAGCGCTCTGGACAGCTGTGATCTGAGTAAGGTCAGCCTGTTTCTTGTAAATGAGATCGAGGGTTATCAGATCACCGGGGAGAAAGAGCCGGACAGGATCCTGGGAAGGATCAGGGAAATCTATCCCGGAGCCAGAGTGGTGCTGACGCTGGGAGGAGACGGATCCGTATACCAGGATGAGACAGGGGCTGTTTACCGCCAGGGAATTTATAAAGTGAAAGCCGTGGATACCACTGCGGCGGGAGATACGTTTACCGGATATTTTCTTTCTTCCCTGATAGGCAAAATGCCGGTGCCAGAAGGCCTGAAGCTGGCGGCAAAGGCCTCCGCCATTGCGGTTTCCAGACCGGGAGCCACAGCGTCGATCCCGCTGAGAGAAGAAGTAATGGATTTTATACCTGGATGATAACAGAAACGGGCGCAGGAGAGAAGTATACTTTCTTGCGCCCATACCATTTGTAGTGTATAATATTGTCGTAAAACACTGAAATTACACGGTTTGGAGCGTATTGCCCCTTGTACACCGATGCTAATGTAACTTAAAGGATAACAGGGTGAACCATATTGAAGAAAAAAATTGAACAATTACTGAGCGGAAAATTCAGATATGAGCAGCCTCAGCTTCTTTTTTCACAGGAGAAGATCACAGTCGTGCTGGAAGCGGGACAGACAGTGCGCGGAGAGCTGTATCTGGGAACAGAGGACAATGAGAAGATCCAGGGGTATATCACTTCGTCCAGCCGCAGATTTGTCCCCGGAAACAGCAGATTTTCCGGGACTACGATCCGCCTTCCCTATGGCGTGGACGGCACAGGAATGGAACCGGGAGAAGAATGTACCGGATGGATGTGCGTGACTTCCAATGCGGGGGAGTACAAAATTCCTTTTGCGATACAGGCAAAGAAGGATCAGATCCACAGTTCCCGGGGAGAGATCAAGAATATGGAAGCCTTCCGTGAGATCGCGAAACGCGATTTCCAAGAAGCGTATCGCCTTTTTACCGATAAATCTTTTCCGGTGGTAATGGCGCAGGCAGAAAACCGCGACAAAGCTCTGTACGCGGGCCTGTCCAGACAGCCGGTTACCTACCAGCATCTGGAAGAATTCTTCGTAGGGCTGAAACAAAAAGACCCGGTGGAGATATCCCTGAAGACGGCAGAGGCGGAATACTACGAACTTGACGAGTCTGTTCAGGAAGAGTTCGAGATCCGCAGAAGCGGATGGGGACATCTGAGACTGGATGTGGAGACCAGGGGCGGTTTTCTGGAAACAGAACGCCATATGCTCACAGAGGACGAGTTCATCGGCAGTACCTGCCGTATTGAATATGTGATCCATGCGGACCGGCTGAAAGACGGCATCCAGAGAGGCAAGATCATTGTGAGAAGCCCCTATCAGGAACTTGTTTTTCCGGTGACGGCGTCCAGAGGCGCCAATGTGCGGGCGGATCTGCGCGCCGCAGAAAAGAACGCGCGCCTTTCCCTGATAAAGGATTATATAGACTATAAAGAAGGACGCCTGGATTTCCAGGATTATGCGGGAAGCGCCCATTTTATCCTGAACCAGCTGCGGGAATCCGGTTCCCTGTATCCGGAGTACCAGATGTACGAGGCCTATGTGGAACACCTGGAGGGACGGGACGAGGAAGCGCTGGAGATCCTGAAGTCCTATCAGGATAAGGAGTTCACCCACGACGAGATGGAACTGGCGGGGATCTATCTGTATCTCTGTACGCTGACCGGACTGTATGAGGACCGTTCCCAGGCGCTCTGGAAAATCCAGAATTTTTATATGCAGAAGGAGGACAGTCTGCAGCTTCTGTGGATACTCCTTCATATGGACGCCTACTACAAAAATACGCCTTCCATGGGGATCTTCATGATGGAGGAGCTCTTTGAGAAGGGATGCGCCAGCCCGCTATTGTACATGAAGGCCTGGAAATGGGTGAGCAGAGATATGACGCTTCTGCACCGCCTCAGTTCTTTCTGGATCCAGGTTTTCTGCTACGCGGGCAAGAGGGACCTGCTCACAGAAGAACTTGTGATGCGCATGGCATATCTTTCCGGATATGAGAAGAGTTTCAGCGGGGCTCTTTACCGGGCGATGACGGCGGGATATGAGAAATTCCCCTCGGACGATGTGCTGGAGGCGATCTGCAAGTATGTGATGAAGGGCAACCCCAGGAAGCCGGAATATTTCCGCTGGTTTTCCCTGGCGGTGGAACGGAACCTGCGCATCACAAGACTGTATGAATATTATGTGGAGACCATGGATGTCTCTTATCAGAGAGAACTGCCCAAGCCTCTCCTGATGTATTTTAATTATAATGACAACACACTGGGGGATACGAGGAAAGCTTTCGTCTATGCAAGTGTGATCGCCTGCAGGGACAAGGAACCCCTGATCTATGACAGCTATAAAGAAAGTATTAAAAGCTTCGCCCAGCGGAAACTGAAAGAAGGAAAGATGGATGAGAATTATGCTTCCATTTATCAGGAATTCCTTTTTTCACCGGGAAGCAGGGAAGAGGCCGGGAGACTTGCGGAAATCCTTTTTACTTACCGTCTGTACTGTGACGATCCCAAGATCCGCAGCGTGATCGTCTGCCACAGCCAGATGGAGAAGGAAGAGGTATGGCCCTGCGTACAGGGAGTCGCTTATCCCAGGATCTATACAGACGATGCGGTGATCCTGTTCCAGGATGACAAACAGAGACGCTACGCGTCCACGATACATTATAATCTGAAAAAACTCACGGACGACAGAGAGGCGGCGCTTACCGTACTGAAACTGGGCGCTGAGGATCCGGGAGTGCTGCTGCATTACTGCAGTGAACATGAGCTGGATTCCGAAAGCCTTGAATATTACCAGAAAATTGCCCAGGTGCCTGCATGCACGGAAGAATCCCGAAGAGAGATCCGCAGGAAGATCCTTGACTATTATGCTGCGCACATCCACGGGGAAGATCTGGACCACTATCTGGAAAAAATGGACTACAGGGAATACGCCCTGGTGGACCGTCCCACGCTTCTGGAAGTACTGATCTCCAGGAGAATGTTCCGTCAGGCGATGGGCCTGGTGGAGGAATTCGGTTACGAAGGCCTGTCCTTAAGCAGCCTTCTCAAACTTACCAGCAGAATGATCCTGAAATCCGATATGGCGGAAGACGAAGAACTCCTGGCGCTGGCGTCCGAGGTTTACCGGAGCGGCAAATATGATGAGGTTATCCTTCATTATCTGATGCAGTACCGCTTCGGGCCTATGGAAGAACTTTTTGCCATCTGGAAGAGCGCCAGAGGCTTTGAGATGGATACTTATGAACTGGAGGAAAGGATCTTAAGCCTTCTGATGTTTACTTCGGATTTCCGCAAGGAGGGCGAGACTGTCCTGGAATCCTATGTGAAGCAGTCCGGCAAGGAACGGATCATCGGAGCTTACCTTACTCAGGTGGCATACGGTATTTTTGTGAAGGAATATCCCATGACGCCTTTCATCCGGGAACGGCTGGAATTCGCGTGGGAACACGGCTGGCCGGTGAACCGCGTATGCAGGCTGGCGCTTCTGAAGGAACTTTCCAGAGAAAAAGAAAGAAGTGAAAAGCATCTGGAAATGGAGCGTGTGATCCTGGAGGAATGTGCAAAAGATCATATGGTGTTCGGATTTTTCCGGAAGCTTCCGCCGGAACTTTTAAGTCCGTATCAGCTTGACGATAAGACGGTTGTGGAATGCCATGCGCATCCCGATTCAAAAGTGACGCTGTATTATTCTATGGATACAGATGCAGAAGAGAAGACTTATAAGAGCACGCCGGTAAAAGAGGTATATCAGGGAATCTTCGCCAGGACATTTACACTGTTCTACGGAGAGACGCTCCATTACTATTTCCAGATCGACAGGAACGGCGTCTCCAGGAAGACTGCGGAGAGAGTGCTTACCATGAAGAAGATCGAGGGCGCGCGGGGAAGCAAATATCAGCTCCTGAACCAGCTGATCTCCGCAAGGAAGCTTGACAAGCGTCAGGAGGTTACCGAGGGCCTGAAGAATTACCTTCGCCAGGAACAGTTTGTTAAGGAAATGTTTACCATAGAAAAGGAACATGAGGAATGAATGAAACAAAAGATTTGATTATTGGAATTGATTTCGGGAAAAAATATTCGCAGATCTGTTATTATGACAGAAAAGCGGAGGAACCCCGTTCTGTTCCTGTCAAGGTGGGGAGCAGTCTCTGCGAGACGCCCACCTGCCTCTGCAGAAGGACAGATCAGGACGCATGGTGTATCGGTCTGGAGGCGGAATACTTCGCCAGAGAAAAAGGCGGTTTTCTCATGGAGGATCTTACGGGGATCGCCTGCAGCACCGAACCGGTCCAGGCGGCCGGAGATACGCTGATGCCCTGGGAGATCCTGGCGAGATTTTTTAAGGGAATGCTGAAATTCCTGGGGATCATGGATATAGTCAAAAATACGAAATTCCTGACGGTCACGGTGGAAACCCTTGACGACATCCAGGTGGAGAATCTCCAGAAAGCCTGCAGATTGCTGGGATTCGCAGACGATCAGTTCAGTCTTCTGGACTACGAGGAAAGCTTTTACTATTATGTCCTCACCCAGAAGGTGGAGACATGGAACCGCAGCGTAGGCTGGTACAGTTTTGACCAGGACAGCGTTACTTTCCGCAAGCTTGTGATGAATTCCGGGACCAGGCCTGTTCTGGTGCATCTGGAGGAACCGCAGTCGGCGAAGCTTCGGGAGAAGCCGGAGGAGAGAGACGAGGATTTCTTCAAATTCATTAAAGAAACACTGGGTACGGATCTTTATTCCAGCATCCAGATGAGCGGGGAGGGGTTCGACCAGGAATGGGCGGCGAAATCCGTCAAACTTCTGTGTTTCCAGAAACGCAAGGTGTTCTATGGAAATAATCTTTTTGCCGCAGGCGCCTGCAGTTCGGGAGCGGAGAAGATCATCAGCAGGAATCTGAAGGGATACCGCTATATGAGCCGTTCCCTTGTCCAGACAGATGTGGGCATGGATATGAGAGTGATGGGAGCGCCGGCGTACTATCCGCTGATCGAGGCGGGAAATAACTGGTACGACTGCAAAGCTTCCTGCGAACTGATCCTGGACAATACCGAAGAGCTTGTGTTTGTGGTGGGGACCATGGGGGAATCCGAGAAGAAAAGAGTGGCAATGCCCCTTCCGGGCCTGCCGAAACGTCCCAACAAAACAACAAGATTATCGCTGGAACTGAAATATATTTCCCGGAATGAATGCCGGATCACGGTGAAGGATCTGGGCTTCGGAGATATGTTCCCCGGCAGCGGAAAGGTATGGAAAGAAACGGCACAGTGGTAAAGGAGAGAACAGCGTGAGCGGTTATATTTTATGTCAGACAAAGAAAGCGGAGACTCCGTATTATATCGAAAACATCAGCACGAATATCTATTCCCTGGAGGAACTCTGCTATTATTTCTACCATAATCTTTATCTGGTGGATCATTCGATCCTGAACGAAGGCCTTCTGACCTGGATCCAGGATGAGCTGAACCTCCCGAAGCTTGCTTCCAAGCTGAGAGCCAAACTGGGCAAGTTTTCCAGTATAGAAGATTTTCTTTACCCTGTTTTCAAGGAGATCAATTATCTTACCTATGAGGAACTGAAGGGGCTGAACAGCAGAATCCAGAAGCTGGACAAAGAAAGTCCTCTGGTGCGGGAAAAAGAAAAAGGGGACGCCCTGGCGGAAAACGGGATGTATGTCCATGCCATCCGTGCATACCAGGATCTTCTGAAACGGGAAAATCTGGAGGAAGTCAGAGAAGGGTTCCGGGAAAATGTCTATCATAATCTTGGATGCGCCTACAGTTATCTGTTCCAGATGGAGAAAGCTCTGGAATGTTTCCTGAAGGCTTATGAGGAGCACCACAGCAGATCCGCCCTGAAAACATATCTGCTGGCTTTTCACAGTATCCGTACGCCTATTGAATATGAGAGCAGGGCTGCGGAGCTGGGAGCGGACAGGGAAGTGCTGGACGAGATCCGCAACGCTCTGGCTCATTTCGCCAGACAGCCCCGGGTGCATGTTCATAACCGGAATATCGATAATATGCTGGAGAGGTTCACAAGAGAATATCACAGGAGCACGGGATCATAATAAGAGAGAAATATCATCAGACGAATGCCGGAAAAAATCAGGCATCTGCCGGAGGATTCTGTAAAACTCAGATAAAACAGTGGACGAAACGGCTTTAATCTGGTAAACTAGAACTATATTCGGGGGTTAAAAGAGGGCTCCCAGAAAAGGTTAGGAGGAATCTATCATGTTAGTAAACGCTTCAGAAATGCTGAAAAAGGCAAAAGCAGGACATTATGCAGTAGGACAGTTCAACATCAATAACCTTGAGTGGACCAAGGCGATCCTGCTGACAGCACAGGAAAATAATTCTCCGGTTATCCTTGGCGTATCCGAGGGAGCCGGCAAGTATATGGCTGGATACAAGACAGTCGTAGGTATGGTTAAGGGAATGATCGAAGAGCTGAACATCACGGTTCCGGTTGCCCTTCATCTTGACCACGGCAGCTATGAAGGATGCCTGAAATGCGTAGAGGCAGGCTTTACCTCCATCATGTTCGACGGTTCTCACTATCCCATCGAAGAGAACGTTGCCAAGACGAAAGAACTGGTTAAGATCTGTGCGGAGAACAACATGTCTCTGGAAGCAGAGGTTGGTTCCATCGGCGGCGAGGAAGACGGCGTGATCGGTATGGGCGAGTGCGCGGATCCCAAGGAATGCAAGATGGTAGCTGATCTGGGAATCGATTTCCTGGCAGCAGGTATCGGCAACATCCATGGTAAATATCCGGCTAACTGGCAGGGACTGAGCTTCGAGACTCTGGACGCGATCCAGCAGCTGACAGGCGATATGCCTCTGGTACTTCACGGCGGCACAGGAATCCCGGCAGACATGATCAAGAAAGCGATCAGCCTGGGCGTTTCCAAGATCAATGTAAATACAGAGTGTCAGCTCTCTTTCGCAGAAGCTACACGCAAATATATCGAAGAAGGCAAGGATCAGCAGGGCAAGGGTTACGACCCGCGTAAACTTCTGGCTCCCGGCTTCGAAGCGATCAAGGCTACAGTAAAAGAGAAAATGGAACTCTTCGGTTCTGTAAATAAAGCCTGAGGAAGAGCAGGACTGCGGTGAAGATGATCCGGGACGGATCCAGTCCCAGGATACAATGGACGGAGCCGACAGGTCCGGAATTGAATGAAATGAACAGGTTCGGCCTGCCGCATTGACGCGGCAGGCCGTGTTTGTTGAAGTTTACTGTACAGGAAGGCATATCCATACAGAAGAAATGAAGAAAACTTTGGGGTTTACTGTACAGACGAGCATATATATACCGAAAAAACACAAGAAATCTTAGAACATACGGTAACGACAGTATCTTGAAAAAATAGGATGAAGCAGGTGCAGATATGAAAGACCATATGGTGATCATGAATTTTACGGATATATATAAGGAGCAGGAATTCTGGCGGGACGGAGATTCTGCATGGGCAGAGCTGACTCAGCTCACAGGCTGCAGCTGTTACTGTGATGAGGAGGCGGCGAAAGTCCTCCGGCAGGAGATCGGGAAATTTCCTGTGAAAGGTATTCATTTCCTGGATTCCGGCAATTATCATTATATGAGCCTTCTATGGATGGAAAAAATCGACATGCCTTTCCGTCTGATCCTTTTCGATAATCATACAGATATGCAGCCGCCGGCTTTCGGCGGACTTCTTTCCTGCGGAGGATGGGCGGCGGAGGCTCTGGAAAAACTTCCTCATTTACAGGAGGTGATCCTCATAGGCCCGGATCAGGAAGCGTTCGATCAGGTGGATCAGGAAGCGTTCGACCAGATGGATCCGGAAGCGCAAAAACGGGTGAGATTTCTTTCCAGGGAAAAACTGAGAGAGAGGCATGAGCGGGAAATCATACACTTCATTGAGGGGCTTCCGACAGATCTTCCGTACTATCTGTCTGTGGATAAAGATGTTCTGAGACCGGGAGACGCTTCCACATCCTGGAGCCAGGGCGATATGAAACTGGAGGAACTTCTGAAATATCTGGAGCTGATTTTCCGGAATCAGGTCGTGCTGGGAATGGACGTCTGCGGGGAATGCGATCCGGATTCCGTTATGGACGGAAGATGTAACGATATGGCGAACAGAAAACTGCTGAAACTGTCAGAAAGATACTGACAATAAGAGGACATGTAATGAAGAATGAATTGTTTCAAATCGGTCCGTTTACCGTATACGGATATGGCCTGATGATCGCCGTGGGCGTGATGGCGGCGTGGATCACGGCGGAATACCGGGCAAAAAAAATGAAAATGCAGTACGAGCATATTTTTTATCTGGTCATCTGGTGCCTGGTGGGAGGGATGCTCTGCTCCAAGCTCCTTTTCTGGATCACGGAATGGAAAGAGCTTATGCGAAACCCTGGATTCGTGCTGGACACTATCGGCGACGGATTTGTGGTATACGGAGGAATTATCGGCGGCGTTCTGGCAGGATGGCTGTACTGCAGGATAAAGAAACTGAACTTCCTGGCATATTTTGACCTTGTGATCCCATCCGTGGCTCTTGCTCAGGGCTTCGGCAGGATCGGCTGTCTGCTGGCCGGGTGCTGTTACGGAAGAGAAACGGACAGTGCGTTTTCCATCACGTTTCATGATTCAGAATTTGCGCCCAACAACGTGACGCTGGTTCCCACCCAAGTTTATTCCAGCGTGCTGGATTTTCTTAATTTTGCCGCGCTTCTGGCGATCGCAAAAAGAAAAAAAACAGACGGTCAGGTGGGGGCGTGCTATCTGATCTTCTACAGCGCCGGACGTTTTATCCTGGAGTTTTTCCGCGGGGATCTTGTCAGGGGAAGCGTTGGGAATCTTTCCACGTCCCAGTTCATCAGCATCTTTACTTTTGCGGCGGGAATTATACTGCTGATGCGGTGCGGGAGAAGCCGGCAAAGTAAGAAACGGTAATATCCGAATGGAAACAGGCAGGATAAATAAATAGTAATATCCGGACAGAAGCAGAAAATATTTCCTGTTTTTCAGACATAGAATATATCAATTCTGCGCGGTGGTGAATATTTTATGCTGAGAAGTGAAGATTACGGATTTGCCAAAGGAGAAGAAAACACCGGAGTCATGTCAGAGCAGGCGAGACCGGAGACCATGCCTGAGATCAGCAGAAACCGGAAATTGTCAGATGCAGAAATACAGGAGAGATCAGAGAACATGACGCTTCAGGAAGAATCTGCCATCTCTCCTGCTCAGGACCAGAATTACAGAAATTACATTGTGAGATACAGCCAGAACATATACGGTTCCGCAGATTATGAATCAGACAGGACCTTTCAGATCATCAACGAGCGGTTCGGGATTATCTATACGCCTGCAGAGCAGACGTCGCCGGAGTTTAACAGCTATACATACTCCTCCGTTCCGAAATGCTATACATACATGGATCTGGGAGGTCTTTCTGCGTCCGGGATCAATCGGCTCCATGAACATCCCTATCTGCAGCTCAGAGGAAAAGGAACGCTGGTAGCGGTGATCGATTCCGGGATCGATTATCGTCATCCGGCGTTTCGAAACGGGAATCAGAGCAAAATTCTCGGCATCTGGGATCAGAGCCTTCCGGGAGACGGATCGGACAAAGTGCCTTTCGGGCGCTTTTTTTCGGGAGAAGAGATCAACCGGGCTCTGGAAACTGAAAATTCCCTGAATATTGTGCCGTCTGTGGATACCAACGGCCACGGAACCAGCCTGGCGGCCACAGCCGCGGGAAACAGCATGCCGGAAGAGGAGTTCTCCGGGGCGGCGCCGGAGGCGGATCTCCTCATCGTGAAACTGAAGCCGGCTAAGGAATATTTGAGGGAACTTTATCTGATATCGCCAAAAGCGGAAGTCTTCCAGGAAGACGATATCATGCTGGGAATTTCATTCGCCGTAAAATTTGCCACGGAAAACAGGATGCCGCTCTCTGTCTGTCTGGGACTGGGAAGCAGCCAGGGGTCCCACAGAGGCGAAAGTCCTCTCTGCCAGCTGATCGACAGCACTTCTAACCTCAGTCAGAACGCCGTATCCGCAGCGGCGGGAAACGAAGGACTCTCCAGGCATCATTATACGGAGATGCTGGACTCTTCCCGGATTGCAGACGAAATTGAACTCAGAGTGGGAGGAGCGGAAAGTGAAAACGGATTTTCCATGGAATTCTGGGGAGATTCCCCGGAGCTATACAGCCTGTCGGTGGAATCTCCCACAGGAGAGAAACTGGAGGTGAGCACGGCTCTGAAATACGGAACCCAGGAGCTTTCGTTTGTGTTCGTGGAGACGAAAGTACAGGTGAATTATGTGCCTATAGAACGGAATTCCGGAAACACACTGGTATTTTTCCGCTTTCTCCATCCGGCAGAGGGAATCTGGAAACTGGAAGTAAACGGAAAAACAAACGGCGAGGCCAGATTCCATCTCTGGCTTCCGGTGCGTGGAATGATTTCCGATGAGACGTACTTTCTGAAACCGTCTCCGGAGTGTACGGTCACATCTCCGGGAGACGCCGTGGACGCAATGACAGTGACCGCCTACCAGCAGAAAGACGGAAGCCTGTACACCCGGGCCGGGCGGGGATATACTGCCGGAGGCCAGGTGAAACCGGATTTTGCCGCTCCGGGAGTAGAGGTAACGACGGCCCTTGCGGGGCTGGCGGGAGGATATGGAGAAGTTTCCGGGACCAGCCTGGCCGCGGCGCAGACGGCGGGAATCGCGGCGCTTTTATTCGAATGGGCGGTGATCCGGGGAAACGAGCCGTATTTTTCCGGAAACAGTGTGAGAAATTATTTAAGGAGAGGGGCTGTGAGAGAAGAGGATCGTCAGTATCCTAACAGGGAGTGGGGATACGGGAAGGTGAATATTTATCATACATTTGAACTGCTGACATAAGCCGGCAAAGACAGCGGCGTCAGTATACAGAGTCTGGGCGCGCCGCCCTGCGTAACTGTAAAAACGTACAAAAACGGAATGGGAAATTCAGTAATTGTGCATACAAAAAAAATCAGGCAGCCTAATTGTTTTTATATGCGCGGTTTGTTATACTGTTATTATTATAAAGACGGTGGTAAAGACCAGCCGGATATTATGCCGTATAACAGAGATATTAACCATAAATATATCGTAGTAGGAGGTTGCCATGAAAAAAGGCAGTATTTTTGAACTGAACGGAATCCCCCGTCTGCAGGAAGCCTGTCCGTTGGCGCTGCAGCATGTAGTGGCCATGATCGTAGGATGTGTGACTCCGGCGATCATTGTAGCGGGAGCGGTAGGAGGAGGCGGCCTGAATGCCAGGGACAGAGTGATCCTGATCCAGGCTTCCCTTGTGATGTCGGCCATCTCCACACTGATCCAGCTCTTTCCCATAGGAAAAAAAGGCGGGTTTGCCATCGGTTCCGGACTTCCCATGATCATGGGTGTCAGCTTCGCCTACGTACCCAGTATGCAGGCCATAGCTGAAGGATATGGAGTTGCGGCGATTTTCGGAGCCCAGATCGTTGGCGGAATCGTAGCGCTTGTAATGGGGCTTCTTGTCCGGCAGATCCGGGTGTTCTTCCCGCCGCTGATCACGGGAACGGTAGTATTTACCATTGGTCTTTCTCTGTATCCCACCGCCATAAACTATATGGCAGGAGGAACAGGAAGCAAGGACTACGGTTCCTGGCAGAACTGGCTGGTGGCGTTTTTTACCCTGGCGGTTGTGACGGCTCTGAACCATTTCGGCAAAGGAATCTTCAAGCTGGCGTCCATCCTGATCGGAATCATTGCCGGATATATTGTTTCTATACCGTTCGGTATGGTGAACCTTTCCAGTGTAGGGGAGGCGGGCGTTTTTCAGCTTCCGCAGTTCATGCATTTCGGAGTGGAATTTGAGATATCCTCCTGCGTGGCTATCGGAATCCTTTTTGCCATCAATTCCGTACAGGCTATCGGCGATTATTCCGCCACTACCATAGGCGCCATGAACCGCACGCCCCGTGATGAAGAACTGCAGAACGGTATTGTCGGTTACGGTATTACCAATATACTGAGCGCTCTGTTTGGCTGCCTGCCCACGGCTACATACAGTCAGAACGTGGGTATCGTCACTACCACGAAGGTGATCAACCGCTGCGTTCTGGGACTGGCGGCAGTGATCCTGGCAGTGGCCGGTATTGTGCCGAAGTTTTCCGCCCTTCTGACAACCATTCCCCAGTGCGTGCTGGGCGGGGCCACTGTTTCTGTGTTCGCGTCCATCGCCATGACAGGTATGAAACTGGTGGCGTCCGCGGAGATGGATTACCGTAATTCCTCCATCGTAGGACTGGCGGCGGCTCTGGGTATGGGAGTTTCACAGGCGACAGAAGCGCTTTCTACCTTCCCCGACTGGGTGACGACAATCTTCGGAAAATCTCCGGTAGTGCTGGCGACCATTATCGCGGTACTTCTGAATATCGTCCTTCCCAAAACAAGAGTGGAGAAAAAAGAGGAAAAAAAACGGGATCTTGAGATCGAAAAAGATCTGAAAAGAGTGCATGGGGAGAAATGAGTAGAAAATCGGAGAAGCTGGTTTAAAAACAGCTGTCTCCGATTTTTTATGTAACAGGAACTTTGTTTCAAATGATATTATTTTCTGTAAACAAACACCGGCAGCCCGTCTTCGCCCAAAGGAACTTCCACGCGGCCCTGCACCAGAGGAAGCACATACTGCAGGAATTTCTCCGATACATCGGATCCATTGTTGATGATCCAGTCGGCGGGAACCGTTTTCTCCTCATTGCAGATAGCGTTGACGTCTTCCAGTCCGCATTCCATGCGGCGAGCGCCGTCCGCTTCCACGCGGCGGATGAAGGAAACCATCTTGCCGGTAGCGCCTTTAAGCGCGGCCTGAACGCCGAATCTGCCGGCGGCAACCGCTTCCTGCTGATCGGCGGCGGAGATGAGAGAGGCGCTGCAGCGCTGGCTTACATTCAGTTCTACAGAGCGGGCTTTCACGCCCAGACGTTCGCGGACAAGATTTTCGAGATATTTGCCGCAGCCGGCCAGCATCTTGTGGCCGAAAGTGTCGGTACCCACAGAGGAATCGTATTCGCAGATAAAAGTTCCGTCCGCGTCATGGATACCTTCGGAAACGCAGACAACCACGCAGCAGTCTTTTTCCAGGGCTTTTTCGATGTCTTTCAGGAAGTTCTCCGTATCGAAATCGCTTTCCGGAAGATATATGTAACGGGGATTGTCGCCTTCATATTTACGGGCAAGGACTCCGGCGGCAGTGAGCCAGCCTGCGTGGCGTCCCATGATCTCCACGATGGTGACGGATTTCTTCTCATACACAGAAGCGTCAAGAACGATTTCCCTTACAGTGGAAGCCACATATTTGGCGGCGCTTCCATAGCCGGGAGTGTGATCTGTGTTTACAAGGTCGTTGTCGATGGTCTTGGGCTCGCCGATCACGCGGACAGGGCTGTTGATCTTCGCGGCATAGCGGGAAAGCTTGCTCACCGTATCCATGGAATCGTTGCCGCCTATGTAAAAGAACCAGCCGATATTCAGTTTTTCAAACTTTTCAAAAAGAAGCGGATAAACGGGATCTTCCAGAGACTCCGGCAGTTTGTAACGGCAGGAACCCAGATACGCGCCGGGAGTATGTTTCAGGTATTCCAGCTTATCTCCTGGAAGAGCCTCCCGGAAATTCAGGATACGGTCTTCCAGAAAACCTTCGATTCCGTTTACCATACCGTAAACCTCGCCGATTTCATCAGAATGAGCCAGCCCTTCGGAAACAACTCCGTAAAGGCTGCTGTTGATCACTGCGGTAGGACCGCCGGACTGTCCGACGATAAGATTCATCTTTGCCATGGTGCACCTCCATTGGGATAAAATAGTTATTTATATTTTATCATGGCAAGAGACGATATGACAAACAGTAATTCATTTTTTTATATACACCATGTTAATATGATAAATCTTTGGACATTTTTGTATCTTTACACCTGATAGTGACTGTGCTAGAATTATGTTGATTTAAAATATCTATGTTTATTTACATAATAACACATAAAAAGATATATGCTGCAATGAACTGCCGGAGATAGGAAGATATTCCGGCAGTAAATAATAAATTAGATAAGTTATAAATATGAAGGAGAAGTATAGAAAAATGAAAAATCTCTTCCTCAGGCAGTCTTATCTGGATTCCTGGGAAGATTATCAGAGAAGCCTTAATAAAAGTAATTTCATCATATGGGATTATTTCATTATTACGGCTTCCAACGAAGAGCAGGCAGAGAATTACAGAGAACAGATCCGCTGCCGTCTGGAGGAGGGGCTGCTTCCCGCGCAGACGCATTATGCCGTTCTGTCTGATCCGGAAGGAAAAAGGGTGGGTTCCGGCGGAGCCACCTTTAATGTGCTGCGCTATATCCGGGAACAGGAGCCGGACAGGGAGAATCCCTTTGCAGACCGCCGTATCCTGGTGATCCATTCCGGCGGCGACAGCAAAAGAGTACCGCAGTACTCTGCTACGGGGAAATTATTCGCTCCTGTGCCAAGAGAACTGCCAAACGGCCATGGTTCCACACTTTTTGATGAGTTTGTGATCGGAATGGCCGGAGTGCCTTCCCGCATTAAAGACGGGATGCTGGTGCTCTCCGGAGATGTACTTCTTTTGTTTAATCCTCTGCAGATCGATTCCCAGTTCTACGGAGCCGCCGCCATATCGATCAAAGAACCTGTGGATATCGGCAAAGACCACGGCGTGTTCCTCAACAACGGAAAGGATTGTGTGAGAAGTTTCCTTCACAAGCAGACAGAAGAATCTTTGCGGGAGTCCGGCGCGGTTAATGAACAGGGATATGTGGATCTGGACACAGGAGCTATACTTTTTGATTCCGGGCTTCTTATGGCTCTTCTTGGGCTCATTACCACAGAAAATAAATTAGACTGCAATAAATTTGCAAAATTCGTCAGTGAAAAAGCAAGAGTAAGTTTCTATGGAGATTTTCTTTACCCACTGGCAGAGAGTTCAACACTGGAAAACTATTACCGTGAAAAACCGGAAGGTGAAGATACTCCTGAACTCCGGGAGTGCAGGAAAGAAATCTGGGAGGCGCTGCACGATTTCTCTCTGAAACTGATCTGCCTCTCACCGGCAGAGTTTATTCATTTCGGAACCACATGGGAACTGCTTCAGCTGGTGACTCATGACGTGGAGGATTATGAATTTCTGGACTGGAAGAAACAGGTGCTTTCCACCTCTGCGAGCGGAGATTACGCGGCGCATAATTCCTACATAGGTAAAAAAGTCAGGACGGGAAAAAACTGCTATTTTGAAAATTCTTTTATTCTCGGACAATCCTCTATCGGAGACAATACGATCCTTTCCTGCGTGTATCTCCGGGATACTGAGATACCGGCAGAAGTGGTCCTGCACGGCCTTTTGCTGAAAGGACAGAAGCACATTGTCCGTATTTATGGGATCCATGATAATCCCAAGGATCTTCTGACACCTGGACATAAATTTCTGGGAGAGGACGCAGAAGTGTTCCTGCAAGCAGCCGGTATAAAGCCGGATACATATACTACATTATGGGAGACTCCGATCTATCCGGTATGCGAGAGCAGATATGAAGCGGTACAGATGGCTCTTATCGTTTACCGTATGGCAAAAGGGTCTGCTTCTCCGGAAGAAATCCGCAGATGGCAGGAAAGTCCGAAAATGAGTCTCTGTCAGAGTTTTAATGAAGCAAATACAAAGGCGCTTTATGAGTGGCTCTATGAGCTGGAGAACAGGATTCTTTCCAGCCGTTTTATCTGGGCGCTGGAAGACGGCGTTTATTACCGTGAGGCGCTGAAACTCCTGGGAAACCGCGGAATCACAGAACCGGTGTACCGGAATCTGCTCCATGATGTGCAGGATGCTAAAGACCCTCTGAAAGTACGGGCGTATTATGCTCTTTCTCGATTTATGAAGCATGAGAAGGCGTCTTTCGACGGTTTTCGCTACGATACCTACGAGGGGAAATGCTTTCAGACTATAGCTGACGCTGTGCAGAAATACGCATTCAGTATTATACCGGACAGTTCCTCTTGCCGCATCGTGAAAGAGGAAGTGAAAGTAGAGCTTCCTGTAAGGGTGAACTGGGGCGGCGGCTGGACGGATACTCCGCCCTACTGTCTGGAGCAGGGTGGACTTGTGCTGAATGCTGCCATTAAACTGAAAGGGAAATATCCGGTTAAAGTTACCGTGCGTCGGCTGGAACAGCCGGTAATTACGTTCGCCAGCGAAGATGTGGGCGCTTTTGGTACGGTGACGGATATCGACGCCGTGAGAAACTGCAACGATCCCTTTGATCCCTTTGCCCTTCACAAGGCGGCGCTGATCGCCTGCGGCGTGATCCCGCTGGAAGGAGAAGAAAACCTGGAAGAAGTGCTGACCCGTTTGGGCGGCGGTATTTATCTGTCTACACAGGTAGAGGGAGTACCGAAGGGCTCCGGACTGGGGACAAGCAGTATCCTTTCCGGCGCAGCGGTAAAAGCGGTTTTCCGCTTCCTTGGAATGGAGAAAGAAGAGCAGGATATCTTCGCGGTGGTTTCCTGTATGGAACAGATCATGAGCACCGGCGGAGGCTGGCAGGATCAGGTGGGCGGACTGACGCCGGGAGTGAAGCTTCTGCGTACCCGTCCGGGAATTGAACAGAAAATAGAACTGATCCCTCTTAATATTACACTGGAGACAAGACAGGAACTCCAGGAGCGTTTCGCCCTGATCTATACCGGCCAGCGTCGTCTGGCCAGAAATCTTCTCCGTGATGTGGTGGGAGGCTATGTAGGCGGCCGCCCGGAATCCGTTGCGGCGCTTAAAGATATGCAGCCGCTGGCAGTTCTGATGAAATATCAGCTGGAAAAGGGAGATGTGGATGAGTTCGCAAAGCTCCTTAATCAGCACTGGGAACTGTCGAAACAGCTGGACGATGGATGCACCAACACCTGTATCGACCAGATCTTTCTGGCGTGTGAAGACCTTATTGACGGCAGGTTTATCGCCGGCGCCGGCGGCGGAGGTTTCCTGCAGGTGATCCTGAAAAAAGGCGTGGCAAAGGAAGAACTGAGCAGGAGACTGCATGGAGTATTCCAGGACAGCGGAGTGGACGTGTGGGAGAGCGAGATTGTGTGGGAGTAGGGAAACATATGGATAAGAAATATACGATTGCAGTTGCCGGAACAGGATATGTGGGATTGTCAATTGCCACACTCCTGTCCCAGCACCATAAAGTTTATGCCGTGGATATTGTGCCCGAAAAGGTGGAACTGATTAATCAGAGAAAATCTCCGATTCAGGATGAGTACATAGAGAAATATCTGGTAGAAAAGGAATTGGATCTGACAGCGACGATGAATGCGGAGATGGCGTATAGTGCTGCGGATTTTGTTGTGATCGCGGCTCCGACTAATTATGATTCAGCTACACAGCATTTTGATACATCGGCTGTTGAGAGTGTAATTGATCTGGTTATGAAGTATAACCCGGAAGCAATTATGGTAATCAAGAGTACTATTCCGGTGGGATATACGAAAAGTATTCGTGAAAAAACAGGCAGCAAAAATATTATCTTCAGTCCTGAGTTTTTAAGAGAATCCAAGGCGCTGTATGACAATCTGTATCCAAGTCGAATCATCGTTGGTACTGACCTGAACGATGAAAAACTAGTAGAAGCAGCACATGAGTTCGCAGGTCTGTTGCAGGAAGGCGCTATTAAAGAGAACATCGACACTCTGTTTATGGGTTTCACCGAGGCAGAGGCCGTTAAACTGTTTGCCAATACTTATCTGGCTCTGCGAGTGGCTTACTTCAACGAACTGGATACCTACGCAGAGAGCAAAGGCCTGAATACCCGGCAGATTATTGACGGTGTTTGCCTTGATCCTCGTATCGGCAGCCACTACAACAATCCTTCCTTCGGCTACGGTGGTTACTGCTTACCGAAGGACACTAAGCAGTTGCTGGCTAACTATGCTGATGTGCCGGAAAACCTCATTGAAGCCATTGTGGAGAGCAACAGGACGAGAAAGGACTTCATTGCCGAACGTGTGCTGAAGTTGGCTGGATATTATGACTACTACAATCGTGGAGATTACAGTGCATCCGAAGAAAAGAGTTGTGTTATTGGCGTGTATAGACTGACCATGAAGAGTAACAGCGATAACTTCCGCCAGAGCAGCATCCAGGGTGTAATGAAGCGCATCAAAGCCAAGGGTGCTAGTGTGGTGATTTATGAACCGACACTTGAAGATGGCAGTACGTTCTTTGGCAGCCTTGTTGTAAATGACTTGGAGAAGTTCAAGAGTATGTCACAGGCGATTATTGCTAACAGGTATGATAGCTGTCTGGATGATATGAAGGATAAAGTGTATACACGGGATATTTTCCGGCGTGATTAAAGAGCAAGCAGAGAAAAAATATATCGAGGGAGATGCAGAATGGCAAAAAAGAAACTGCTGATTTATGCACATTACTACATACCTGATATTGCATCCACAGGTCAGATTCTCCGTGAACTTGCAGAAGGCATGCTGGATAAGTTTGATATTACGGTAATTTGTGTGGTTCCCAGCTATTTAGGAATCATTGAAGATAAATATAAGACACAGAAATATTACGAAGAAAAAATCAACGGCGTGAAGATGCTGAGAATTCGAGTTCCGGAGTTCAGCAAGACCAGTAAGAAGAGCCGTGTGAAGAACATTGTTTCCTATTTCTTTGGAGCGATGGGTGCGACCTTTAAGGTTGGAAAGATGGATTATGTGTTCTCCATTTCCCAGCCTCCGATTCTTGGCGGTCTGCTGGGCGTTTGGGGCAAATGGGTAAAACATGCCAAGTACATCTATAACATTCAGGACTTTAACCCGGAGCAGGTGCTTGCTGTTGGTTATACCAAGAGCAAGTTTGTCACAGATGCTATGATGTGGTTCGATAAGTTCAGCTGTAAGCGCAGTGATCTTGTGATTACAGTCGGCCGTGATTTGGTGGAGACGGTGGAAAACCGTTTCAAGGGAAAGAAAGTTCCTAAAACTGTCATGATCAACAACTGGATCGATGAAACCGAAATTTATCCGTTGGATGAGGGTAATGAGAAGGTTCTGGCCTTTAAGAAGAAATACGGTCTGGATGGAATGTTTGTCATTATGTATTCCGGCAATATAGGTCTGTACTATGATCTTGAAAAGCTGATTGAAGTCGTAGAGCGATTCAAACCGGGTACCAAGACTGCAGATGGCCGGGAAGTCGTATTTGCATTTGTTGGTGCAGGTTCCGTGCTGGACGAACTGGTGCTGTATGTAAAAAAACATCACATGGGTAATGTAATTTTTATTCCATATCAGGATAAAACTGACCTTATATATTCTTTGAACGCTGGAGATGTCCACTGGTGTGTGAATGCAAAAGGAATTAAAGGAGTGTCATGTCCATCGAAGGCATACGGAATAATGGCGGCTTCGAAGCCGATATTAGGGGTTCTGGAATCAGGTTCCGAGGTTCGTTGTTTGATTGAAGATACACGCTGTGGCCTTTGCTGTGAGCCGGGTGAGTATGACAAGGTCGAAGAGAACATCTGCTGGTTCATTGATAACGCAGGAAATAGTAAATTGAAGGCGATGGGAGCCAGAGGCCGTGAGAATCTGGAGAAGCACCTGACCAGAAACGTGTCGGTGAGAAAGTACACAGAAGAGATTCTGAAGCTGTAAAAGAGGTGAGAGGAATGAACAGTAACTGGTTTAAGCTGGTTATGAAGATGACGAAAGTTGAATATGGAAAGAACCTCTTGCTAAAGGGAGTGCCAATCATCTTTAACAAAGGCGGTGCTGAGTTGAAGCTTGGAGAGAACGTCACGATCAAGAGTAGCTTCCTCAGTAATCTGGTCGGTCTTTACAGCCGGACGATCATTGTAACCCGTGCTTCGGGAGCGGAGATTGAAATTGGCGATAATGTGGGAATAAGCGGAGCAACAATTTACGCCCGAAAAAAGATCACGATTGGTGAGAACACCTGCATCGGTGGTAACTGCAAGATCCTGGATAATGACTTCCATCCCATCGAGACAGAGACGAGAAACAAACTCTTGCGAGATGAAAACGGTGGCGACAGTGATCTGGTGCCGAGTCGAGAGATTAAGATCGGTAAGAACTGCTTTATCGGGTGCAATTCGATAATACTGAAAGGCACAGTGCTAGGTGACGGCTGCGTTGTTGGCGCCGGTGCTGTTGTGTGCGGCAAATTTGAGGACAACTGTGTGATTGCAGGAAACCCGGCAAGAGTTATTAAGAGGCTGGAGGGCAATAAGTGATGAACAAGAAGAAAATCTGCTTTATTGCACAGTTTCCGCCTCCAATGCACGGATTATCTAAAGCGGTTGAGACACTGTACAATTCAGAACTCAACGTATCTGTGAATCCAAATGGTGAGTTTGAATTTGAGAAAGTAGATATTACCAACAACAAGAATTTTGTTAAAAATATCCTGAAGATAAGTCGTAGTAAGGCTGATTTATTTTATTTTACAATCAGTCAAACACGTGGCGGAAATCTTCGGGACTTAGTCATTTTTAAGCTGTTAGAGTTGCAGCACAAGAAATGTCTGATCCATCTGCATGGTGGATATTACCGTCAGTTAGTAGATAACGATATGGCAGGCTGGCAGCGGAAAGCAAATTATAAGGCAATCAAGAAACTTTCTGGAGCGATTGTTTTATCAAAGTCTCTCAAGAAGATTTTTGAGGGAATGATTGATGATAATAGGATTTTTGTAGTAGAAAACTGTGTTGATAATCAATATCTCCCTACAAATCAGGAGATAGAAGAAAAGCTGGCAGCGCTAGAGAATAAGAAAGTTCTTCATGTTCTGTGGTTGAGTAATTTTATCAGGAGTAAAGGCTATCCGTTTGTTCTTGAAATGGCGAAAGCAGAGAAAGAGCGTGTGGATGCAGGTGGAGAAAAAAGGCTCCATTTTGATTTTGCTGGAAAGTTTTTTGAAGACAGCGAAAAAGAATACTTTGAAAGCTATATTAAGGACAATAAGCTGGAAGAGTATGTTACATATCACGGTATCGTAGGTGGAGAAGCAAAGCAGAGACTGTTAAAGGAATGTTATATCTTCGCGTTGCCTACTAGATATCCGAATGAAGGTCAGCCCATTAGTATTTTGGAAGCAATGAGTAATGGAATGTTTATTATTACAACAGATCATGCCGGTATTCCGGATATTGTGGAAGACAGTGTGAACGGGATTGTGATGGATAATACCTATACTGTAAAAAATGCATATGATAAATTGCTTGATAGTGATAATGCAAGAATTAAAAAGAGCAGTATAGTAAATAGAAACAAAAGTAAAGAGGGTTATTCACAGCAGAATTATATTAATCATATTCGAGCTGTGTTTCTGAAAAGAATATAAAGGATTATTTAGAGGAATCAGTTATGAGAATTTTGCACATTTGCGTTACAGGCCCATATACAGATGGCTTTAATTATCAAGAAAATTTATTGACAAAATATCAGGTTAAGGCTAGCCATGAAGTACATATTCTTGCATCTGAGTGGCAGTGGGGAAAAAATGGCAAAATAGAAAAATATGAGGGAAATCAGGACTATAAAAATGCAGATGGAGCAATAGTTCATAGACTGAAGATAAATGGAAAAAAAGACGTTTTTTATCGATACAAACGATTTGAACATTTTTATGAAGAAATCGAAGAGATAGTGCCAGATGTTATTTTTGTTCATAATTTGCAATTTTTAGATATCGATAAAATTGCCAAATATGCAAGAAAGCACAAAATAAAAATATATGCAGATAATCATGCAGATTTTTCAAACAGCGCACGTAGCAAAGCAGCTGTGCTTTTCTATAAAATTATCTGGAGACATATGGCACAGATGATAGAGCCATATACGACGAAGTTTTATGGTGTCCTTCCAGCACGAGTAGATTTTCTAGAAAAAATATATAAACTCCCAGAAGAAAAGTGTGAGCTATTGGTAATGGGAGCTGATGATGAGGAAGTAAAGAGAGCAGGAACAGAAGAAAATCAGAAAAAGGTTCGGGAGAGCCTTAATATTCCCAACGGTGATTTTTTAATTGTCACTGGTGGAAAAATTGACGAGTGGAAGACACAAACATTACTTTTAATGGAAGCAGTTAGAAGTCTAAAAAATGAAAATGTAAAGTTCCTGATTTTTGGACCTGTTTCGGATGCAATAAGAGAAAAATTTGATCAATTATATGATGAAGAATTAATGCGATATGTCAGCTGGGCTGATACAACAGCTGCATATGATTATTTTGCAATAGCCGATTTGGTAGTTTTTCCTGGAAGACATTCTATTTATTGGGAACAGGTCGCAGGGCAGGGAAAACCTATGATTTGTAAGTATTGGGAAGGAACTACTCATATCGATATGGGGGGAAATGTCGAATTTCTGAAAACTGATTCGGCGGAAGAAATAAAAGAAAAAATCCGAAGTCTTGTTAATAAAGATAGCAAATATAACAAAATGTTAATGGTGGCTAATGCTAAAACAAAAACTGTGTTTTCTTATGCAAGCATAGCGGTCGCTTCAATAGAATAAGGAAGAAAAAGATGAAAACAATTGGATTTGTGGTACCGTACTTTACTTGCGGGAATGGAACAGTACATCCAATGACTCAATTGTGGTTGGATTCATGTAAATATAATAGTACAGTAGATTGGCTTTTTTTTACTGATTGTGATTTGAGTTCGTTTGATGTGCCAGCTAACGTGCAAATTATAAAAATCTCATTTGAAGAAATCAAAGCAAAAATTCAAAATCTATTTAATTTTAAAATTAGTCTCAATAAACCGTATAAATTGTGTGACTTCAAACCAGTATACGGAGAAGCATTTGCAGAAGAATTACAAAATTATGATTTCTGGGGATTTTGCGACATTGATTTAATTTGGGGCAATATTAGAAAATTTATTACGGATGAAATTTTGGAAAGCTATGATCGAATTCTAACACACGGTCACTGTAGTCTCTTTAGAAATAGTCAGGAAGTCAATAAAGCGTATAGAACACTTGATCCAAAAGGCTGTATGGATTGGAAAACTGTATTCTCTTCAGACAAATTATGGGCATTTGATGAATGGGCTTTACATAATGGGGGGGGGATATGCAGAAATTCAAAAACGTAATAATATAGCGATGTATGATGCGCCAATTTTTGCTGATATTCAAATTAATAGATTTTCGCTCCATACAACTTTGGAACACGATGCTGAAAACATGAAACGGATACACAATAGACTGTTTTATGTACATAGAGGGAAGCTTAAAGATTATGTGCTGGTTGAGAAAAAGTTAAATTCAACAGAGTATTTGTATGCACACTTTCAGCAAAGAAAGTTGGATGTCGAAGTGGGTTTGAATAGAGACGATTATCTGATTGTGCCACCTAATAAAGTTATTAATTGGAATGGATTGACTTTAACATCAGCAAAGGTGAAAAAATTAACAACTGGAAATATTTTAAGTTGGAATGTTAAGGGACAATTAAAGCGTATAGTCTATTTGGCTTATAAAAGGATTAATACATCAGTAGGATTAAAAAAATGAATATGCTATTGATTGTATAAAATATTACCTTGACTAAATGCGAGAGGAGAAATATATAGATGAATGTATGCTTTTTGCTTGGAGGATTTTACAGCGGAGGAGTTGGACGAGTTGTTTCCATTTTAGCAAATACACTCATAAATGAGCCGGATTTAATAGTACACGCAGTTGCATTGCGACCTGCAGAAAAAACGGAAATCTATAGTTTGGATTCAAAAGTGAAAAGAGGCTATCTTATTACAAAAAAGGGCTCTGTGAAAAAAATACTTTTTTCAGCCAGTAGAGAATTACGAAAGTATATAAAAGAAAATAACATAAATATTGTTGTAGCTTGTGGAAATGTTTTTTATCCTATAGCGCTGTTGGCAAAGGTAAAAAAAGTAAAAATCATTTGTTGGGAGCATTCAAATGTGTACAATACAAATGATAATGATGGCCAAACGATATTGAGATGGTTAGGTGCAAAATTGTCAAGTAAAATTATCACATTAACAGAGTGCGACAAAGATGGCTATCGTAAAAAGTTTAATGCAAAAAGAATCCAGAGAATCTATAATCCAATTGATCCACAATTATATATAGAATCGGAAGAGTATAATCCGAAAACAAAAAAAATTATTAGTGTTGGTCGTTTTTGCTTTCAGAAACATTTTGAAGAGATCCCGGAGATAGCGAAAAAGCTTAATGCTATTACACAAGATTGGACATGGGATATATATGGAAATGGTGAATCATTTGATGATATACATCAAAAAATAGAGAAGTATGGGTTGGAAAACAAAGTATTCCTAAAAGGTCAAGTAGGGAATTTATATAGCTTATACAAAAACTACAGTATGATTGTTATGACTTCACGTTACGAAGGATTTCCGATGACCTTGTTAGAAGGGGCTGCGAATGGTCTACCTATGTTAAGTTATGACATATTAACTGGACCAAACGAAATTATTGATAATGGAGTCAATGGATATTTGATAGGTGAAGGAGATAGTGAAGAAATGGCTAAGAAAATTGCTTCACTTCTATTGAATAAGGACAAAAGCTTGGAATTTTCAAAAGAAAGTCGAAAAACAGCAAAGAAATTTGATGTGAATTCTATTGCGACAGAGTGGTATAAGATGTTTAAAGAGTTAAATATAACGCAAAGGTGAAACGATGGATGTAATAGTTGGTTTTATAGATGCAGTGACATTTGCTTTGGCTACATATTGGGTAATAAGGGGGTTGAAAAGATTACTTAATACACAAAGAACAGTTTATTTTATTTTGATCCTGTTTTATATAATATTCATTTTGCCAGTTGGTATAGACTGTTTTATTACCTATCCTTCTTACGATACATGGAAACAGTTTCAAGGTTTTTTTGTATCATATAATGATAAACTTACGAGGATAATATATGATGCATGGATGATCTTTACATATTATTTAATAGAAAAAATCGGAAGTGGAAGATTAACGTTTCGAGTCTCCAACAGAATTATTGGGGGGGGCTACAGGTCTTTTAGAAAAAAAAGATACACTGGACGAGAATATCAGTGATGGAATTTATTATCTCCTGTTTGCAATGGCTTGTCTACCAATTCTATTAGTTGTTGTGAAAAAATTACCTACGGGAATTCTCTTCACTCCGTTGTGGCTGGACAGTGGTTTGTATAATATAGCGGGTACATCATTAGAAGTGCCATATTACTTCTTACAGAAATTATCTTATATTAGCATAGTTGCCGCGTTTTTGTGCTTGGTAAATGGAAAACACAGAAATATAATTGTGAAGATACTTTTAGTTATGGTAATATATGCGCTTACGTGTCTTGAAGCGAAGAGGGCAATTTATGCAATAGTTTTAATAATGCTGATTTCGTATCTTTTTATTTCTGCGAAACTAAAAAGAAAAACAAAATTTCTTATTTTAATTTTAAGCGTTTTAGGTGTTGTAGGCTTGCTTTTTTTTACAACTGAACACATGATGCAGTACCGGCATTATGGAATAACTTATAATCCGATTAATACGTATACGCAAATAAAGATGGACTTTATGAGAGATGATCGTGTAAAGTTTGTGATCTATAAAGCAATCAACTTTGAGGGAATAGTACAGTATCCTTGTCAAAGTTATTTGACCCAGTTAACTGCTCTTTTTCCATTGGATTTGTTTCTTCCGGTGGAGGGCTTTAATAAATATTTTACTGCAGCATTACTTGAAGTAGAACGAGGTAGTGTGGGTGGTTGGGTAACAACATCTATTTTTGACGAGGCTTTAGCCAATATGGGAATTTTCTCCTTAGTAATAATACCATTAATACTAGGTTTGATAGCATTATATACAGATGAAGCATCAGATAATGTTAAAGTAATAGCTATAGTTGCTGTTGCGTTGTTATTTATGCTAAATCTGGGATACATAATGTGGTACTTACAGTTTTGTTTTATTATTTTATATATGGATCATAAAAATAGAATGAAAGGATAATATGAAAGAAATCGGAATATTTATCAACAAGGAATTAAAGAAAAATGCAGGTGGTCCTAGTGGATATTTGTATAATCTTAAAATCGGACTTGATAAATTTGATAATAATATTGAGTTTTTTACTGCTACTAATAACACTGTTAAAAAAGATACGGAAAGCAACTGTAAAACAATAAAGTATAATCCAATTTATTTGGACTTTAGATTGGCAATTTCCTATCTCTTCAAAGGTGTAAAGACCAAGAAAAGAATTAATTCGGATTTATATAAAATGTCCTGCGTGCATGTTCATGCAAGTGAGGACTTATGGGCATTGAAAGCAATTATTGGTTACAAAGGAAAAATAATTTTCACACCGCATAGGCCGGAGACACTGGCAAATGAGGTCGTGACAACACAACAATTAATAAATGATACAAAATACAAATTTCCAATTTTGCGGTATGTGTGTAATTTTATTGAAAAGTATTCATATAGAAATGCGAATGCTTTTATCTTCCCCAGTAAAGGTGCTGCTAAAATATATGAAAAGTTCCCAGGCTTTATGGACAATGTAGCCAATAAGAAAATTAAATTTGTTTATACAGGAACGCTAGATGTAAATGAAAATGCCCAAATAGGTGACTATGAGCAACTTAGGGAAGACGGGAAGACAGTGTTTGCCTATGTTGGAAGACATAATTATATAAAAGGATATGATTTGTTGGTTGATGCATTTCCGTGCATAGAATCACATGATGCAAAAATCGTTTGTGCTGGCGCACAAAGTAACATTGAAGCGAAAAAATCGAAAAATTGGATGGAATTGGGATATATTAATAATGCTAATAGTTTGATGAAGACTGCTGATTGTGTGATTATTCCCAATAGAAACACCTATTTTGATTTAGTTATTGTTGAAGCATTGGCTGTCGGTGCAATTGTAATTACATCTAATACGGGTGGAAATGTTGATTTGGCTGGAGAAACAAATGGATTATTACTTTTTGAAAGCGGAGAAATTGATTCGCTTAATGAATCCATTTTAAGATTTTTAAACCTCACTGATAGTGAGAAAAAGAATATGAAAAATAATAATAGAAAACTCTATGAAACAAAGTGCTCAATTGATTATTTCGCAAAAGCATATAATTCAATAGTGAATGAACTTAGGAAAAGTATATAAAGGAAGATACACTGAAAATGAAAAGAAAAAGTATAGCGACAAATTATATATATAATATGCTGTACCAGATTTTAGTTTTGATAACGCCTATTATAACTACGCCGTATTTGTCTCGCATACTAGGTGCACAGGGAATTGGCATTTTTAGCTATGCGCAATCGATATCGGCTTATTTTATCTTATTTGGAACAATAGGAAGTAGTTTATATGGACAACGTGAAATTGCATATGTTCAAGATAATATAGATGCAAGAACACGAGTCTTTTGGGAAATTAATATACTAAGGTTTGTTACATCAATAATAAGTATAACAGTCTTTTATTTTACCTTTGTGATTCATGAGGAATATTCTATCATTTACAAGATTTTGATTATCGAAATTTTGTCCAATATGATTGATATTACATGGTATTTTCAAGGAGTAGAGGATTTTAGTAAAGTTTTTTATAGGAATCTCTTCATTAAGACTATTGGTATAATAATGATTTTCGTTTTTGTAAAAACGAAAGATGATTTGCCACTATATACTTTATGCTATGCATTACCGTTGTTATTAGGAAATTTGGCTTTGTGGCCAACAGCATTAAAAAGCTTAGGAAAAGTAAGTGGCATTAAAATTGGTAGAAATATAAAACCATTATTGATTTTCTTTATACCCCAAATTGCAACAGAGGTTTACACAGTTTTAGACAAGACAATGATTGGTGCATTAGGTTCCTCTATTGATCAGGTCGGATTTTATTCGCAAGCACAAAAATTGGTAAAGATGACATTATGTGTGGTTTCATCGCTGGGAACTGTAATGCTTTCTGCGATGTCCAGAGAATTTAAAAATAATAATATGAAAGGTGTCATCAATTCAGTATTAAAATCATATCGGTTTGTTTTCTTTACAGGGATTCCGATGATGTTTGGAATAATTGGCATAGCTAGAAATTTCTGCCCGTGGTTCTTTGGCGCTGGATTTGAAAGTGTCGCATTAATTTTAGCGCTACTTGCACCTGTAATTGTTATTATTGGACTCAGCAATGTTACAGGAAGGCAGTTCCTGTTGCCAACTAAAAAGCAGACAGAGTTTACATGGTCTGTAATACTTGGGTCAGTAGTGAATTTCTGTGCGAACTTTTTTTTGATTCCCCGATTTGATGCATTAGGTGCTGTGCTAGGAACCCTACTCGCAGAATGTAGTGTAACGACAATTCAGTTTTTCTTTGTAAGAAAGGAACTACATATTAGTAAAATTGTTAAAATGTCATTACCGTATTTTGGCGCTGGTTTTGTAATGTGCATTGCAGTTGTATTCATTGGAAGAGTGCTTTCTTCGAACGTGAGTACATTTACATTACAAGTAATAGTGGGTGGTTTGATCTATACTTCTATACTGTATTTTACAAAAGATGATATGCTGAAATATTTGATCGAAGTTGTGAGAGAAAAAATGGTTAGAAAGTGAGTATAAGCAAAATGCAAAATATAATTATATATCTTTTTGTTTTATGCGTCCCTATAATATGTGCAAGATTCCTATACGGGGGGGCAAAATGACCTTACGATTTTGGACAGACCTCACACTTTAATAGGTCGAGGGCTTGCAGGGATGTGCATAATGACTCAACACATAACAAATGATCTTGGAACAAACGTTTTTACAATGCTTGGCGGGACAGGTGTTGCAATTTTCCTCATCTTATCCGGATTTGGTTTAAATGAGTCTTTTAAGAAGCACGGGCTTGAGAAGTATTGGAGAAAACGTATATTAAATGTTTTTTTAGTGTATGCTTTGTTTGAGTTGTTTATGCTTCCAATAAGAAAAGATTGGAATGGAATTATACCATTTCTTCTTGATATAACCTGTATAAAGACAAAAGCATGGTTTTTACATTATCTGTTGATTATATATATATGCTATTGGTTGATTAATAGATTTATACATAAGCGTGAGATTAAGATAGTATGCTGGGCGATAATTGCGACATTGACACTTATATTTGGAAGTGATTTGGAAAGAGAACAAGCAGTTTCATTTGCATTAGGAGTTCTAATGTCAGAAAAAAAGGGGAAAATAATCGCATGTTTAGAAAATAGAAATTATATAATAATGGTAACGGGGTTATCATATGCAGTTTCGTTTGGGTTTCTTTTTTTGAAACATACGGACTACATTAGAAGCTTGTTTGGAACAGTGCCTTATGCGTTAATTCAAATTGGAATAAAGATGCCTCTAGCAATTGGAATTATGATGTGGATATGCATGTTGTCATATCTTTTTAATTCGGCTCCATTTAAATTGTTGGGGAAAATATCATTTGAGTTATATTTGGTTCATTTGGTTCTGTTAAGATTTTTCAATGCACTTACAATGACATCTAGTATGTTTAGTAATATAACAATTGCTGTGTGGGGAAGCATATTTATGGCATACATATATAGTTTATTCTGCACTAAAGTGAAGAAGTTAATTGAGGAAAAGTTATGAGTATTAAAAGTAATTATATAAAATTTAGAGATCATTTTTTTTTATATAAATTGGCACATAAAAGATATGAAAAGAAATGTCAGAGGCATTATAGGGGTCCGAAGAACGTGTCAATTCTATCTTCAAACTGTGTAGGGGGGGAGGTTTATCATGATTTGGGACTTCCTTTTAATTCACCTACAATCAATTTATGGATGGTACAACCAGACTTTTTGAAGTTTGCTACCGATCTTCAATATTATATTGAATCAAAACTTTGTTTTTCATCAGAATTAGAGAAAAAATACCATTGTCCTGTAGCTTATTTGGGATTGGATGACAAGAGAATTACAATTATTTTTTTGCATTATAAAAATCGGATGAGTGCAGAAGAATGTTGGGAAAAGAGAAAAAAGAGAATAGACTTTAGTAAAATTTGTTTAATGATGAGTGATAGAGATGGAATTACATACGATGATATGATTCGTTTTGGGGAAATTAATTGTTATAGAAAAATTATGTTTACATATAAAGATTATCCAGAATTTGATTTTACTTATAGACTAGAAAGGGATAAAGATAAATTATGTGTAAGAAATTATCAGATGAAGAAATGGAATGGCTTTTGGCGTTGGGAAAGCCAATTTGATTGTGCTAAATGGATGAATGGAGATGAAGATTAATATGTACGATTATTTAGTGATAGTGTCAAGATTTTTTCGCAAAAATAAATCTAACCGTTTGGTAGTCGACCTTGGATTGGATTAGATGTTGCTGATTTCATGAGCGAGGGCGTAAAATTTTCTGTGTCTATGGGGAAAAATCTTCTTTGATAAGAACCAGATATGTATAATTGTATTGTCCGAATTTCTGGTTTTCTGCTGTCGAATTATTTATCTGATAATAGTATTGCCCATTCGACGCAGGTTATACATGAATTTCGAAATTTTTTGCAACACAAATAACGGCATCAGCAATCCCTTATCGTGGGCTCTGCCCACACCCGGCCTCAGGAATAAGGTGGGATTTTCTGGGAATACTATAAATGCCGAAGGGATAAGGTGAAGACAGGAGCTGGATGTGTTTACATCCACTCCTGTTTTCCGTTTACAGGTATGCTGTGAGTCTCTCATCGTATAAAAGTAAGTAGGTAATCATCCGTACCTTGACAAAGTAAGAAATCCCCTGGCGCTTACCAGGGGAAGAGCTGATCCTTATTTTTCAGTTTACTGTGGCATGTGCGTGGTAAGGTGATTTTACAGCCACAGGGTAAGGAGTTTTTTACATCACGCGGTAACGACTTTTTTACATGACAGGGTAAGGAGTTTTTTCCATCGTCCGGTAATCACTTTTTTACATCCCCTGCGGCGAGTTTTATCACAGGAGGAGTCAGCGGTTCATCCGATTTTGTATACTGTAAGCAGTACACAAGAGAGGAGACCTTTATGCTGACAAAAACAAAAATGCAGGAAATACAAGATTTAAAACTGCAAGGTTACACAAAAGCTGACATTATCAGGTACTATGAAGCGCAGGGGCGCAAGCCTCCCAGCCGTCCCACGCTCAGCAAGTATTATGACATGGATGTGATCCCGGATGATCCCGGCGCTAAGCTCGCAAAACCAAAAACCTTTGACGTAGAGCCTTTCCGGAGCACGATCGTCAGGATCCTTGAGGCGAACAGTGGCAAAAGTTTCTGTATGTCATCTGTTTACGATGTCCTGGAAGAAAAATTCATCGAAAACGGAGACTATGAAAAACTTCCCGGTAACCAGCAGACTCTCCGGAACTACATCCATTATCTTGAGGATTCCGGACAGGTCAACAGGGAACCGGAGCACCGCCGTATCTATGATTATGTTTTTGATACACCGCCCGGGGAACAGATGCTCATCGACTTCGGTGAGGAGACTCTCTCAAAAACAACGCACATCCATTTCATCTGCCTTTTGCTGCGTTACAGTCGTTTTTTATGCGTTTATGCACAGGATCACAAGTATAACTCGGAAGAAGCCTGTAAGGCGATCTATCATAGTTTCTGCAGGCTTGGAGGGCGCCCTAAAGAACTGGTCATCGATCAGGACGCCGTGTTTGTCCCCAGTGAAACCTATGGTGAAGTCATCAAGACCAGGACCTTTGAAGATTTCTGTACAGAACAGGATATCCGGCTCTGGGTGTGTAATAAGGCGGACCCGGAAAGCAAGGGACCTATCGAAAACTCTGTTGGGTTCGTGAAGAAAAACTTCTTCAGTGCGCGGAAGGTCACCTGTATTGATGATGTATGGCGTTCCCTTCCCGGATGGCTGGAACGCAAAAACCAGCGGATCCACCGTTCCACCTTACGGGTCCCAAAAGCAGTCTACGACAGCGTTGAACGGTCAGCCATGCGGCCTCTTCTTCCATCCGTGTATGAAACATCTCCGAATACGTTCCGCACTTATGAAATCGCGGCAATGCCTTACGTCCTGTATAAATCTTGCAGGTATTCGGTTCCACGTGATTATGCTTTCAAAACGGTACGATTCAAAGTTGTCAGTGGGAAAATCCACATTTATGACGATCAGCTGAACTATATCTGTTCCCATAATCTCAGCGAGAGGAAAGGAAGTGTCAATCAGCTCCCGGAACACCGGAAACAGGACTCCGGAGACTGGATCGAGATCATGGAACGTCTCCGTGGGAAATGGAACTGCTATGACTTCCAGCACTTCATCAATGGTGTGAAAAAGGAAAATCCACGGCATATCTCCAAACAGCTTCGGGCAATTGAACAGTTCCTTGATTCTGAGAATCCGGATAAATCCCTTGTATATTTCAGATAAACTGATCACCTTTCACGGAGATTCAGATCACTGATCTCGGAGAGGTATGTAAGTAGGTAATCATCTGTACCTTCAAATTCATCTCTCCGTTTGATAAGAT
>LBJMC04200__coassemble_216_pt1 | contig 58257 bp, 49 predicted proteins | sample LBJMC04200__metabat2_low_PE_022 | metagenome-assembled genome bin LBJMC04200 | reverse complement strand
CCCTGAGCAATGAGCGGCTGTGCAAGCTGGCGCAGGCAGGGGATACGGCTGCCCGTGACATTCTACTGGAAAACAATCTGGGATTCATCCGAAAAATAGCGTTGGAGCAATACCGGAGCATGGGTCTGGATGAAAATGATATTGGAATGGATTTAGATGATTTAGTGCAGGAGGGAAGTATCGGCCTGCTGAACGCGATTCCTTTATTTGACGCCGGACGGGGTATGAAATTCCTGACCTATGCGGCACCGGCAATCCGCAATGCCATGACGGACTGCATTCGTGCAGCCCTCGCTCAGTTTGAATAACGGATGGTGGAATTGTATGCAGCGATGGACAAGCTGACTGCCAGAGAGCAGACCTATCTGCTGTATCGCTATGGCTTTACCGATGGTATTGAGCATCCGCTGATCGGCACAGCACCCCATTTCCATCTCAGCGAGAGCCGGACAAAGAAGGTGGAGGGAGAGGCGATGGACAGCCTGCGCGGGGAACTACCGTGGTGGTTCTGATACGATAGTAAGCAGCGGCTGACGGGGCTTTGATATACCTTTGTTCCACAGATGACACGGCTGGCAGACAGTGCATATCCGCCCCGCCTACCAGCCTTTTTCTGTCGCTTATGCTGCCCCAGAAGGGGCAACCTTTCCCGCCAGAACGCCGCAATTGTAGCCACACTTTCCGGGGCGTGCTACAGCTCCGGCTGCCATCTTCCGCAAAGGTATAACACACTAGACTTTCTGGGGAAAGTCGTGTGCCAACAGGGATGCTCGCGCCCCTATTGGAAACCCAGCGTTGGAAGGGATTTTTCTTGTTTATGTAAGCAGTTCACTCACAATCCATTCTCTCAATCTTAAAAATAACTGATCTTGTGCCATCGTTGCAGCAGGCAATCATGACCTTATCATCTTTCGTCCAGCCGTGCATAATGCTCCCGCCTTGCAGAGCCGTGTAGATATAGCGGCTAATAGCATCCCATGCTTCTGCGCAGAACGGAACGCCCTTTGTTCCGCAATGCGCAGTACCCGGCGATTGCAGACAGCCCTCGTCGGGCTGACCGGATTTCACAAGTGTTCCTTCGCCGCAATGCCAGAAATCATCCTGCTCGTCATTCCTGCAAAAAATAAATTCATCTCCAACATAGTAGCACGGACATTTTCCACTATTTGGAACGGCGCAATACTCCTGCTGCAATTCCGGATATAACTTTTTATCCAAGACGGTAACTTTAACTTTATACTGCATCTTATTTCCTCCATTTAGTATCTACTGTTTTCTTGCAGGGCACAGTTTTCCATCTATATACCACATACAGTTTCTGCAGCGCAGACAGGGATTTGGCGTTTTTCCTGCAAGCGTTTTTCTTGCCCACGCCGGGTCTGCAAGTGATCCACGCCCTACGGCAATCATGTCTGCCAATTCTGCTTTCAGAATTGCTTCGCCCTCATCACCAGAAAAAATGTTTCCCACACAGATGACGGGCAAATGTGTATGTGCTTTCACGAGGGAAGCCGCATAAATCTTGCCGTCATAGGGAAAGGCGGATGGCACATTCGGATAGTGTCCCATGCCGGAAGATACATCAAGCAAATCTCCGCCTCCTGTTTGAATGGCATCCGCTGTTTTCAGCAGTTCTTCGTAGTTCGGATTGCCAAAACGGACGGCAACAATAAAATCTTTTCCGTACGTTTCCTTGATTTCCGCAATCAGTTCTGTAAGCAGGCGGACACGGTTCTCAAAACTGCCGCCATATTCGTCATTACGTTCACTTGTTTCGATAACCTCATCCAGATACATTCCATGTGCTGCGTGAAGTTCTATGCCGTTGAAACCTGCTGCTTTACAGCGGACAGCAGCAGAGAGATAGGCCTCCTTGTATCGCAGAAAATGATCCCGGCTGATTTCAGCAATACTGTTTTCCGGCATAGTAGACAAACCTGTGAGCATGATCTGAACTAGTGTGGCGGTCTGATGACGATGAATGGCATCAGCAAGGCGTTTCATTCCGGGAATACAATCATCATTATCCAGGAAAAGAGCATCCCGATTTTCCGGCATCCTCAAAACGGAACAGGCTTCAACGATAACAAGTCCTGCGCCGCCTGCGGCAAAGGCAGAATATCGTTCTATATGCCGAGCCGTGACCCTGCCGTCCGGGGAAACAACGCCAAAGTCGGAAATCGGCGGTACAGCAATGCGGTTATGTATTTTCCTGCCGCAGATGATCAATGGCGCAGCAAGCATTTGGGGCTTCATTTATCTCACCCCCTTTCCCAGTTCATACGCTTTCCGTGGATAGTCCGTTTTTTCAATGTCTGATCTTGTGTAAGAGTTCAATGCAAGGAGTTGCCCGGCATCTTCCCATCCAAGGTGACGAAGCGTGATGCTGTGACTCAATAATGCGCCGGACGCAACGCTTTCCCCGCCTGCTCCCGCCGTCATGAGCAGAATGGCTTTTCTGGAGCGGGCCTGCAAATCTTTTTCGATTCCGTGGAAGCGGTCAATCGCCATTTTAATTTGTGCGGAAAGCGCGTGATAATAGATTGGGGATACAAATACCACCATATCAGCTTTTTTAAGTTCCCGATACAGTTCCGTCATTGCATCCTGAAAGACGCAGGGCTTTTGACCCATTTGACAGGTTTCACAACCAATACAGGGATGCACACATTCAAAGGCGGTATCAAAGCGGAAGACAGTGTGCCCGCTTTCCTTTGCCCCACGGGTAAATTCATTTGCAAGTAAGGCAGATGTTCCTTGCTTGTGTGGGCTTCCGGTAATCATTACAATATACATCATATCCTCCTGTTCTTAACAACCAACCTCACATAGAAAAGTTCATCAACTCGTGTTATAATAATTTTGAACCTTTCCGAGAGCGAGGTGATTATCATGCTAAAACCACGATATTATTTTGCGGATGACTTCCGTACCTTTTATGAATATTTCCTCTCCCAGCCCCACACCGGGCGGACTTTCCGAAAGGGAGACTGCCTTTGGAAGCCCGGACAGCCCTATGACCGCATCCAATACTACGTTACCGGTGCGTCTGTCCATTTTTCTGATCATGAAAGCGGACGCCGGAAGATTATCAGTTTTCATGGGCCGGGAACAATTTTGCCCGGTTATCACACGACGGATTTCCGTATTGAACTATCTCTGACAACTATTGCGCTTTCTGAAGTCAAAGTGTTGGAGTTTACCATCCCGCAGTTCCGCGCAATGTTTGAGTCAAACAGGGAACTTGCCGAAAGCGTCGTCAACTGGTATTCAAAGTATGTAAACCGTTTCCTCTTTGAAACGATCCATCAGGAGTTTAATTCATCACAGGTGAAGCTCTGCAACCTGCTATATCTGCTAACCATGAATCAACCATCTAACTCCGGGTTGACCATTGAAATGACGCAGGAAGATATTGCGGACATTCTCGGTATGAGCCGTGTACAAATCACACGGGAACTGACTGACCTGCGCAGCAGGGGAATTTTGTCTACTGCCCGCGGCAAATTGATGATCACAGACCTTCCGGCGTTAGCATCTTTTTGCACAGAGGAAACGATGTAGCATTCTTTGACTACGTTTAGTATTGTACTCAATCTACTTTGCCGCATCTGCTTCCGCTGAAGCACAACAGAAAAAAGTCAAGATTTCCAGATCAATGCTGGAAACCTTGACTTTTTCTAAATCTAAATCATTCTGAAGTACTTCAACGCCTCCATAATCACCGCTTCCTTTTCCGGCGGAGATTTTGGCACTTTGGCATTTTCTTTTTCTTTCTTTGACAGGTTATAATTCTGCCCCACATCCAGCCCGCACTTGCGCTTTATCTGTGAGATGTAGAGGGAAGATACCTTCAAACCGGTATGCTCCAGCACATACGCTTAAATCTGCTCATAGGTCGCACCCTTCTGGAACCCGGACATATCCATGTCCTCCAGAGAAAACTCCACACGCACTTTCTTCGAGTCGATTTCTCCCTTGGAAAGCAAAACAACCGTCTCAACATGCACCCCCTGGGGGAACATATCTGCTCCGCAGACTTTCTCAAGGTTATAGCCCCTGCCGCAGAGATACTTAAGATCCCGGGCCAGGGTGGCGGGATCGCAGCTTACGTATACCACTTTTTCCGGCTGCATTTTAATGATTGTTTCCAGGAGTGCTTCGTCGCAGCCTTTCCGCGGCGGATCCACCACGATTACATCCGCGTGAGCCTTTTCGCCGTGTTCCTCTTCGTACTTTCTGTAGTATTCCGGCAGAACTTCCTCGGCTTTTCCTACATAAAATTCCGCATTGGTGATCCCGTTCAGTTCTGCATTCTTGCGGGCGTCCTCGATCGCCTGAGGCACGATTTCCACGCCTCGGACGAATTTCGCCTTCTGCGCCAGGAAGAGAGAAATCGTACCGATTCCGCAGTACAGATCCCAAACGGTTTCTTCGCCGTGGAGGTCTGCGTATTCCAGTGCTTTGGAGTACAGGCGCACCGTCTGGCGGGGATTTACCTGGAAGAAGGAGAGCGGGGAGATCTGATAATAAATGTCTCCGATCTTATCTGTGATGTAACCCTGTCCCCAGAGGACTTTAACTTCATCGCCAAGGATCACGTTGCTTCTCTTTTTGTTCATGTTCAGGGAAATGCTGGTCATCCCGGGAATTGCGCTGAGAGAGGAGATCAGTTCTCCCTGATGAGGGAGAGAAGTCCCGTTTATGATAAGGCATACCATCAGTTCGCCGGTATAAAAACCGCAGCGGATAAAAATATGCCGTACCAGTCCTTTCCCCGTTGTCTCATCATAGGGTTCAATGTGAAATCTCTCCATATGGGCCAGGACTATGTCCAGAATTTCTTTATTTTGCGGTACGCCCAGGGCGCAGTCCCGGTTCTCTACGATCACATGGGTGCGGCCTGCGTAAAAACCGGTTACCAGTTTTCCCGCTTTGTTCCGCCCTACCGGGAACTGGGCCTTGTTGCGGTAATGCCAGGGATCTTCCATTCCCATAATGGGTTCCATGGGGATGCGGGTAAAGCCGCCGATCCGTTCCAGACTGCCGCGGATTTTTTTTTCTTTAAAAGCAAGCTGTTGCTCATAGGACAGAGCCTGAAGCTGGCAGCCGCCGCACTGGCGGGCGGAGGGGCACAGCGGTTTCACCCTGTAGGGGGAAGGCTTTACGATCTGTTCCAGCTTCCCGTATCCGTAGTTTTTCTTTGCTTTCATTATTTTCGCGGACACCACGTCGCCGATCACAGCGTCCTTTATAAAAACAGTGAAGCCATCAGCCTTGCCGATGCCTTCACCGTCAGTTCCGCAGTCCACGATCTCTACTGTAATCCTGTCGTTCTTGCGATATTCCATGAGCCTTATACGTCTCCTGTTCTTCTCAGATTGGATTCAAAAAGTCTGTTGTATCCCAGCCAGTCTTTCTTGCCCTTGTCCGCGGCAAAAATCTCTGTCAGTGTTTCCATGCGGGCGTCGGTATTGTCCGCCAGGTTCAGCGCTACCGCCTCTGCCAGCGCCGGTTTCTTGGGAGAACCGTATTCCAGTTCTCCGTGATGGGCCAGGATGCAGTGTACAAGCTGATTCTCAAGTGTTTCCGGAAAATCCGGGATCTCTTTTGCCAGATCGTGCACCATCTGGGCTCCGATCACAATATGTCCCAGAAGCTGCCCTTCATCTGTATAATCGTTCAGCGGGAAGGAGGAAAGTTCCTTTGTCTTTCCCACATCGTGAAGGAGAGAAGCGGTGATCAGAAGATCCCTTTTCAGGACAGGATAGGCGGCCGCCATATAGTCGCAGAGTCTGGTGACGCTTAAAGTGTGCTCCATCAGTCCGCCGATAAATCCGTGATGGACTGTCTTGGCTGCCGAGTGTTCCTGGAAGGATTTCAGAAACGCATTGTCCTCCACAAAAAGTTTCTTAAGAAGTGCTGAGAGGTAAGGATTCTTTACCGTACCGATCATTTCCAGAAGCTGATGATACATATCGTCCGCGCTGTTCTCACTGACCGGAAGATAATCGGCCGGATCATATTCGCCTTCCCCGGCTTTTCTGACCCTCTTAATGTTTACCTGCATGGCTCCTGCGAAGCTTGTCACGTCGCCCATGATCTCTATGTAATCCAGAGCGTCAAATTCATCTATACCAAGGGAATTGGGATCCCAGATCTTGCCGTCCAGCATGCCTGTTTTGTCCTGAATGATAATGCTGTCATAGGGCTTGCCGTTCTTGGTCACTGCAGACTGTTTCTGCTTGCAGAGATAAATTCCGCTGACTCTGTCTCCTTCGTGCAATTCATTTATATAACGCATAATATCTGCCTTTCTGTCATTAAATTCCGTGGTTTTCCGCAGTTCCGGTTTTGGTGTGCCGGGGAAAACACGCTCAGCTCATTATATAATAAAAAAATTGCCATGACAACCGTTGGCAGGGAATAAATCACAGAAATCAGATGTGAAGAAGCAGTGTGTTCCAGACCGTTTTCTTATTAAGGGCTCCGTCTGAGGGGATGAAACCGAAAATGGTTTCATCCCTTCAGTTTTTCCAGTTTATTTTCATCCAGTATCGTGATCATTCCCCGGGAGAGTTTCACCATTCCTTCGTTCTGGAAATAACGCAGCATCCGGGTGATCACCTCCCGGTGAGAACCAAGGTGATTCGCGATCGCCTCGTGAGTGATCTTAAGCCTGGAAGTATCCTCGATCGCGGCTTCCTCCAGAAGAAACTCCGCGACACGTTTATCAAGGCTTTTCCACAGGATCTGCTCGATCAGCCACATTACCTCGGAGAAACGGGAGGCCATAAGTTCGTTTGTGTAGTTGGCAAGAGGCGCGGATTCCTCCATAATGCTTTTGTAGGTTTCCGCCGGGATCATCCAGAGTTCCGTATCTTTTTCCGCCTCTATGGTCATCTCGAACTGCATGGAATGTATCATGCAGGATGCGGAAAACAGACACATATCTCTGTCAAAAAGACGGTAAAGAGTGATTTCCCGCCCCTGGTCAGAAAGAATATACGCCCGGAGCTGTCCTGACTTCACCAGGAAAAGACCGGTACAGTCTAAGGAACCGCTGTAAATGACGGTTCCTTTTTTTACATTCCGGTCTGCGAGACTGCTCATTATGCGGTCCTGCTGTGCTGTATTCAGTTTGTTCCATATGGGAAAATAATCCTGAAATTCCATGAATGTTCGGCTCCTTGCGCTGATACAGTTAGTATAGTTGACATTTAAAGAAATGTCAATCAGCTGTCTGTTTTATCTTTTTAATGACACAGATTTCTTTCTGCGTTGTTTTTATTTTCAGAAAAAATATTTTTATGTGACAATATCACTGTAAAATTTTGAGGAATGATTTATGATAAAGACATGAAAGGAAAAAGACCGTTTTTATTTACATGGTTTTTCCGGAAAAAAGAATAAACAGGGTGGAAATCTGAAATTTTATAGAAGGAGGCGGAAAGTTATATGAAACAAATGGTATGTTCGGTATGCTCTTATACTTATGATGAAGCGAAGGGCATTCCGGAAGCAGGGATCGCGCCCGGGACACGCTGGGAGGATCTGCCTGCGGACTGGAAATGCCCCTGGTGCGGCGCTTCAAAAGACGCCTTTCGTGAAAAGAAAGATCCGTCCGCAGAGAAAACAACAGAGAACTTGTTGCAGAAGCCTCATGTGGCGAAAGAGTTGTCCGCAATGGAGCTGAGCATCATCTGTTCTAATCTTGCCAGAGGCTGTGAGAAACAGTATCTGCCGGAGCAGGAAGCAAAGTTCCGTGAGCTGGCGGAGTTCTTCAAAGGAAGGGCGGAGGCAGCTGAGTCTGCCAGCGCTAAGAAGCTTTTGGAACTCATCAACAATGACCTTGACGCGGGTTATCCCTACGCCTCGGCGGCGGCTTCCGCTAAGCCTGACCGGGGAGCTCTCCGGGTGCTGGTCTGGGGAGAAAAGGTTACCCGTATGCTTCAGTCGCTTCTGAAACGGTACGAGGCAGAAGGAGATAAAATGCTGGAAAACACAGGGGTTTATGTTTGTACGGTGTGCGGATTCGTCTATGTGGGCGACGCGCCGCCGGAAATATGTCCTGTCTGCAAGGTGCCTGCCTGGAAATTTGAGCGTGTTACAGAAAGGAGGGCGTGACCATGGCTGAAAAATATGCGGTAAGAAATCTCCGTCTCTGTACGAAGGACTGTCTCTGTCTCTATGTCTGTCCGACAGGAGCGACCGACACAGAGAACAGTATGATCGATGTGGAAAAATGTATCGGCTGCGGCGCGTGCGCGGACGCCTGCCCGTCCGCCGCGATCTCCATGGTCCCGAAGAAACTTCCTCCACAGCAGCCAAAAGAGGAGAAGGTTGTGGAAGCTCTCCGCGGTTTGCTTCAGAGCAAAGCAAAGGCGGAGAACCTGGCGGCGCAGCTGCCGGACGCGCTGAGCGCCGCGGTGGAAAAATCAAGCCGGCTGATGGCGGAAGACCTTTGCAGGGAGGCGGGATTTATGCTTCCCCAGAGTGGAAATACCAGAGAATTCCTGGAGAGCATACGGGATTATCCCGGTATACCGAAAGAAACGGTGGAAAACCTGCTGGATACTATCCAATTTAATGAAGATAATAAGAAAATGGAGGAAAATAAAATGGAAAGAGGAAAAAATCCTTTTGCGGGAACAAAAACAGAGAAAAATCTGTGGGAGGCTTTCGCCGGAGAATCCCAGGCGCGGAATAAATATACGTATTTCGCTTCTGTAGCGAAGAAAGCCGGTTATGAGCAGATCGCGGCTCTGTTCCTGCAGACTGCGGAAAATGAAAAAGAGCATGCAAAACTGTGGTTTAAGGCGCTTGGGGAACTGGGTGACACTGCGGAGAACCTTCTCCACGCCGCAGAAGGCGAAAACTACGAGTGGACGGACATGTATGACCGCATGGCCCGGGAGGCGGATGAGGAAGGTTTCCATGAGCTTGCAGAGCAGTTCAGGGGCGTTGCCGCCATTGAGAAATCCCACGAGGAGAGATACCGCAAACTTCTGCACAATGTAGAGGCGAAACAGGTATTTGAAAAGAGCGGCGTGACGCTTTGGGAGTGCCGCAACTGCGGACACCTGGTAATGGGAACCAAAGCTCCGAAGGTATGCCCTGTGTGCAAACATCCGCAGGCCTTCTTCGAAGTGCGGGCAGAAAACTATTAAATAGGAATGAGCGTTTTAGCGCCGGCCGAATCTGGCCGGCGCTTCGCTGTCTGTGCGGACAGATATTTGTCTGGGAGCGTGCAGCCCACGGCTTGAGTCGCTGGATATTTTCCCGGCAGACAGATTGACAATCAGGAATTCCCGGTGCTATGATTTTACCAATCGGTTTTATGGAGGAGGGCTTTTTATGAAGCAGATTACATTGGGAAAAACAGGGATCACAGTGCCTCAGAACGCTTTCGGAGCGCTGCCGATCCAGAGAGTAAGCAGAGAATATGCGGTAAAGCTGCTGCGCCGGGCGTACGAGGGCGGCATGCGCTTTTTTGATACGGCGAGAGCCTACAGCGACAGCGAGGAAAAAGTGGGTGAAGCCTTTGCGGGAATGCGTGATAAAGTATATATCGCCACAAAAACCGGGGCGAAAACTCCGGAGGAATTTTGGGCGCATCTGGAGACGTCGCTGAAAAATCTCCGCACAGATTACATAGACCTGTATCAGTTCCACTGCGCGGATCAGTGCTACAGACCGGGAGACGACACGGGAATGTATGAATGCATGGAAGAGGCGAAGCGTCAGGGTAAGATCCGCCATATCGGTATCACCGCTCACAAGCTGTATATTGCGGAGGAGATCGTGAAGTCAGGCCTTTACGAGACTCTTCAGTATCCTTTCAGCTATCTCTCTTCCCAGAGGGAGGAAGAACTTGTGGAAAGCTGCCGGGAGGCGGATATGGGATTCATTGCCATGAAAGGACTGGCGGGAGGCCTGATCAACCGCTCCGAGGCCGCCATGGCGTTTATGTCCCAGTTCGAACAGGTCCTTCCCATATGGGGGATCCAGAAAGAAACGGAACTGGAAGAATGGCTGAGCTACATGGAGCATACGCCGGAGATGAACGGTGAGATCGCGGCCTTTATTTCCAGGGAACAGAAGGAGCTGACAGGAGAATTCTGCCGGGGCTGCGGATACTGTATGCCGTGTCCCGCGGATATCCAGATCAATACCTGCGCCAGAATGTCGCTGATGCTGCGCCGGGCGCCGTCACAGGCATGGCTGACGCCGGAAATGCAGGCAGAAATGAAGAAGATCGAGGGATGTCTGGGCTGCGGGCAGTGTATGGAAAAATGTCCCTATGATCTGAATACCCCGAAACTTCTGAAAAAGAATTATGAAGATTACAGAAAAGTACTGGCCGGTGAAGTAAAGGTACAATAATGAACGACACAGAAACACTGATGAAAAAATGCCGTCTCTGTCCCAGAAACTGCGGGGCAGACCGGCTGTCCGGAAAGAAGGGGTACTGCGGCGCGGGCGCGGAGATCCTGGTCGCCAGGGCCGCGCTTCACATGTGGGAGGAACCCTGCATTTCCGGAAGCGAAGGATCGGGAGCCGTGTTTTTCTCCGGATGTTCTCTTGGATGTGTCTTCTGCCAGAACCGCAGCATTTCCAGAGGGGAGCGCGGCGAAAAGATTTCGGCAGAGCGACTTGCGCAGATTATGCTGGAACTTCAGGATCAGAAAGCAAATAACATCAACCTGGTGACGGCTGGACATTTTGTCCCGCAGATCGCGGCGGCGCTTGCGCTGGCAAAAGAACAGGGACTCCGGATTCCGGTGGTTTACAACAGCAGCGGCTATGAGAAAGCGGAAACCCTTGGAATGCTTTCCGGTCTGGTGGACGTCTATCTGCCGGATTTCAAATATATGGATCCTGAGCTGGCCGCGGCGTATTCCCGAGCGCCGGATTATGTGGAGACGGCGAAAGCAGCTCTTAGGGAAATGGTCTCCCAGGCGGGTCTCCCTGCTTTTGATGAGCGGGGAATGATCACAAGAGGGGTGATCGTGCGCCATCTGCTCCTTCCTGGGCATGTGGCGGATTCCCGGAGGGTAGTGGAATACCTTTTCAAAACATATGGAAACAGGATCTATATCAGTCTTATGAATCAGTATACGCCCATGCCTGCCGTGGCGGCGGATCCCCTGCTCTCCAGAAAAGTGACGAAGAGAGAGTATGACAGGCTGGTGGATTACGCCCTGTCCCTTGGAGTGGAGCAGGGATTCATCCAGGAGGGCGAAACCGCGAAAGAAAGCTTTATTCCTGAATTCAACGGAGAGGGAGTAATGAAAAAAATTAATGGCATTGAAAATCTGGAAATGAGCGAGTTTGAAATGCCGGAACAGGACAACAGATAAAGGAAAGTTAAAGAAATGGATAAAGACAAAATTTTCATGAAAGAAGCGATCCGCCTGTCGGAGATGGCGGTAGAACATGGAAACGAACCTTTCGGCGCGGTGCTTGTGAAGGACGGCGAGATCGTATACACAAACGAGAACCAGATTTACACCGCAGCGGAACCGATGTTTCACGCAGAGATCGGACTTATGCGCAGATTCTGCCATGATACCGGAATCACAGATCTCAGTGAGTATACATTATATTCCAGCTGTGAGCCATGCTTCATGTGTTCTGGGGCCATGGTGTGGATGAAACTCGGACGCCTGGTATACGGGGCAAGCGATAAGGAACTGTGCAGCCTTCTGGGAGTAGAAGGAAGTGAATGTTCCCGGATTGTTTTTGAGAAATCCGGATGTAAGACGCAGGTCACAGGAGGCGTGCTCCGGGAAGAGAGCATGGAGGTCCTGAAAAAATACTTCGCAGACCACAGGAAGGGCTGAAAGCAGAACTTTATTGCAAAGATGTGATTTGTTGATATAATAGGATCATGAGATTACATATCAGATGAATATGAGAAATCACAGATTTCAGCCGGAGAGGAGATTTTACCAATGAACACAATTCCCGAACAGCTTCTTGCTTTCATAGAAAAAAGCCCTGACTGTTTTCATGCAGTGGCGGCAATGAAGGAAGAGCTTGCTGCAAACGGATTTAAAGAACTGAAAGAAAATGAGAAATGGCAGGTAACAAGAGGCGGCAGGTATTTCGTGACAAGGAATGAATCCGCGCTGATCGCTTTTACCATTCCGGAACAGGACATGAGAGGTATGCGTATACTGGCAACCCACAGCGATTCCCCCAGTTTCAAGATCAAGGAAAATCCGGAGATGGAGGCGGAAGGCCATTATATTAAACTGAACGTGGAGAAATACGGCGGAATGCTCTGCGCGCCCTGGTTCGACAGACCTCTTTCCGTGGCCGGAAGAGTAGTGGTGAAAGATGAAGAAAAGGGCGGAATGCGTTCCGTCCTGGTGAATCTTGACCGGGATCTGGTAATGATTCCCAGTCTCGCCATACATATGAACCGTGAGGTGAACGACGGTTACAAATATAACGCCCAGAAGGATATGCTGCCTCTTTACGGAGATATTCAGGCAAAGGGCTGCTTCATGAAACAGGTGGCGGAAGCGGCAGGAGTGAAGGAAGAAGAGATTCTGGGACATGATCTTTTCCTTTATAATCGTCAGAAGGGCTGTATCTGGGGAGCTGAGGGGGAATTTATCTCCAGCAGCCGTCTGGATGACCTGCAGTGCGCTTTTGCGTCTCTTAAGGGCCTTCTTGCCGGAGAGAAGAAAGAATATATGGCGGTACACTGTGTTTTTGATAATGAAGAGACAGGCAGCGAGACAAAGCAGGGCGCGGCGTCCACCTTCCTTTATGATACGCTTGTAAGAGTACATGACTGTCTGGGTTATTCGCGGGAAGACTATCTGATCCATCTGGCGGACAGCTTTATGGTATCCGCGGACAACGGCCACGCGGTACACCCCAATTATAAGGACAAGGCGGATCCTGTGAACCGCCCGTATATGAACGGCGGTATCGTGCTGAAATTTAACGCCGCCCAGAGATACTGCACAGACGGCGTATCCGCCGCGATGTTCCGGGATATCTGCCGGCAGGCGGACGTGCCGGTGCAGACATTTGTGAACCGTTCCGATATAGCCGGAGGTTCCACTCTGGGAAATATTTCCAACACCAAAGTGGCTCTGAACACGGCAGATATCGGACTGGCCCAGCTTGCCATGCATTCTCCCTACGAGACGGCAGGCATAAAAGATACGGAATACCTTGTAAAAGCAGCCGCGGCTCTTTTCGCGTGACGTGTTATGATAAAGATCATTCTGATATACCTGGCGGCGGTGAACCTCGCAGCGTTCATCGCTTACGGCCGGGACAAGCGCCTGGCGGTAAAAGAGAGATACCGGATAAGTGAGAAAACGCTGATCCTTCTGGCTCTGTTCGGCGGCTCCATCGGAAGCCTGGCAGCCATGCATCTTTTTCATCACAAAACACGAAAGAAAAAATTTGCGTGGGGAGTGCCGGCAATACTGGTGCTGCAGGCGGCGCTGTGCATTTACCTGATAATACGCGCGTCTGGCGTTTGAGTTGTTGACTGTTGAATTTCCGGCGGATGGACTGAGTATACAGTAAGAATGAGAGAATCCCAGATTGTTGCGGTAGAACAAGAGGAATATATACAGTAAAAACGAGAGAATCCCGGATTATTACGGTAGAACAAGGGGGATTTATACAGTAAAAACGAGAGAAATCTGGATTGCTGCGGTAGAACAAGGGGAATATATACAGTAAAAACGAGAGAATCCCGGATTATTACGGTAGAACAAGGGGGATTTATACAGTAAAAACGAGAGAATCCCGGATTATTACGGTAGAACAAGAGAAATATATACAGTAGGAATGAGAGAAAATCGGATTGCTGCGGTAGAATAAGGGAAATTTATACAGTAAAAAAGAGGAAAACCTGAATTACTACGGTAGGAACAGAAAAATCTATACAGCAAAACAAAACCAGGGATATTATGAATAACGGCTGCTGCATCCATGATACCAAAGCTCATAAATGCGGCAGCATTCGTTTGTGAGGCGGCTTCCATTTACTCAGAAGCCGCCTCTTCACACATCTTCAGGAACCGTTTCATCACCGGATGATCATTGTCGTATCGGTAATAAAGCCCGAAGGACATCCGCGGGAAGCCTTCCACCGGGATATAGCGAAGTCCCGGTTCCCGGGCTCTGGTCACATCCGGATAGATGGTATAACCCAGATGCGCTTTCACCAGGGTAAAAGCGCTTTCAATATTTTCGGCAAAGTACTGCTGCTCCGGAGAAAGACCGGAGAGGAGCCGTCCCTGGATAGAAAAAAGAGGGGCGGGGATGTGCCTGGGAGAGCAGATAACAATATTTCCTGCAAGTTGATCCGGTGTCAGGCGGTCATACTGTGCCAGCGGATGTTCCGGAGCGCAGATACAGGAAACAGGAGCAGAACAGAGTTCTCTGAATGCAAGTGAGGATTTTTTCTGCTCTTCTTTTATGGCGAACGCTGTGTGGATCTTCTGATCCTCCACCATTCCCAGAAGCGAGGGAAAGGGAATCATGTGGATGGAGGGGCGAAGACGCGGGAATTCTCCGGCAAGTCTTTCCAGCACAGTGGGAAGCATCTGCAGTTCCATATGATTGTGGCAGCCGATATCGAAGGGAAGGAACTCTTCATGGCTTCCAAGGCGGCTTCTTGCGGAATAGGCGGTTTTCAGGATCAGTTCCGCGTCCGGCAGAAACTGTATTCCCTCTGTGGTGAGCGCCACGCTTTTGCTGGTGCGTCTGAACAGTTTAACGCCCAGCTCTCCTTCCAGAGTGCGGATCTGGTGGCTGACTGCCGGCTGAGTGATCCTCAGGATTTCTGAGGCTCTGGAGAAATTCAGGTGTTCCGCTACGGTAATAAAGCATTCAAGCTGTACAGTATTCATACTGGCCTCCCTGCAATGATTTATAGCGTTAATGTACAAGGGGCCGTATTGTCCCCTTGTACATTAACTAATGAAAACAGATGGTACTTAGATTTCAGGATGATTAATGATTAAATTATAAAAGTTTATAAAAAGTTTTTATAGATTATAACAAAGAACCGATATCATTTCAATAAGTTTCTTAAAAGAGTGTTTTTTAGCGTTTTTCATGTCAAATGAATCTTCCTTTTCAAAACAATGCTTCCAGTATAATTTCATTGTATGAAGATTTTTCATATGATAAAATGATCGAGTAAATAATGGGCTTTGAGCTGATGATAGCGTTAATGTACAAGGGGCAACTGTATTGTCCCTTCGTACACTGTTGCTATAAAAATATAAAACAAGAGAGGAGTTCCTTATGAGAATAATATTCGTCCGTCACGGAGATCCGGACTATGAGCATGATACACTGACAGAAAAAGGACACAGAGAGGCGGCGCTTCTGGGAAAGCTGGCGCCGGAACTGCATCTGGGAGACTGTTATATGTCTCCGCTGGGAAGGGCGCAGCATACCGCTGAATACTGCCTGAAGGCCACAGGCAAAAATGCGCTGGTAAAAGACTGGCTGCAGGAATTCCCGGCGACGGTGGATATTAATGATTCCCCTGAACTTCAGGAGACATATCCGGATACAAAAAAGAAGGGAGGCAGATATGTCCTCAGGATTCCCTGGGATATGGTTCCCGCATATTTATCTTCCCATCCTGAATATATGAGCCGCGACGGATGGAGAAATTCAGAGGTCGCCCGGTGCAGCGATACGGTGCGGGTTTTTGATGCTCTTGCCGGGAAAATGGACGCCCTTCTGGCGGAATATGGATATGTCCGGGAAGGGGATCATTACCGTGTGGAAAGAGAAAGCAGGGAAACGGTGACTTTCTTCTGCCACTTTGGGGTAACCTGCGCCATGCTTGCACACCTGTGGAACGTGTCGCCGTTTATCCTCTGGCATTCTCTGGCGCTTCTTCCTACTTCATTTACAGAAGTGGTCACAGAGGAACGTCAGAAAGGGATTGCTTATTTTCGTACCCTTCATGTAGGCGATACCTCACATCTCAGGATGGGAGGAGAAGAGCCCTCTTTTGCCTGCAGGTTCTGTGAGGTATACAGTGACGAAAGCCGCCATTAAATAAAAGAAGCGGGAAAAGAGGAAAATCATGGACGAGAAATACAGGATTTTAAATAGAGATATCATTAAATATATAGCCATGATAACCATGCTCCTGAATCATATATCCACTGTCTTTATGGAGCCGGGTACGTTTCTGGCGGAAGTGTTTCTGGATATCGGCTATTTTACCGCCATTACCATGTGCTACTTTCTGGTGGAGGGATTTCATCATACCCGTTCACGGAAGAAATACGGACAGAGACTTGCCGTGTTCGCGCTGATTTCCGAAATACCATACTGCCTTGCTTTTACCGAACAGGGAGTGATAGAATTTTACGGACTGAATATGATCTTTACCCTGCTTCTGTGCTTCTGGATCCTCTGCGCTATGGAAAATATACCGGCGGGACCTGTGAGAAACATCCTGATCGCTCTTCTGATCTTTCTGTCCCTGTTCTGTGACTGGGCCCTTCTGGCACCTGTATTTACCCTTCTTTTCGCATGGGCGCGGAATTCGAAAAAACGGCTGAAAATTGCCTTTACCGCTGCCGCCGCTATGTTCGGGGTGATGAGCCTGGCGGGAGGGGCGGAGCGTTTTTCTGCCGGAACCAATATTCTGTACGCGCTTGGATGTATGGCAGGGATCGCCCTTTCCGGTATTGTGATCGTCTGTTTCTATAATGGCAGGAGAGCGGAGCGCGGAAGATGGTTTTTCAAGTGGTTTTTCTACTGGTTTTATCCGGTTCATCTGCTGATCCTGGGAATTTTAAGGATATTGACAAGGATATAATCCTGGGAATTACTGAACAGATCAATTTAATTGAAATTACATAAAAAGCTGAGGCTTTAGAAATAAACCTTGGCTTTTTTTTACGAACTAATAGAAAAAGAGACTGTTTTCATCAAGGAAAAGTAACTTTTGTCTGTGCTAAACTGATTATAAACTAGGAAAGTGGCGAATGAACATGTACGGTAAAATATTAGAAAAAAAACTGGTTATGAAACAAAATATGACAGAAATGTGTCATGCATCTACTGTACTGGAAAAACCTGATGGAGAAATCCTTACGGCATGGTTTGGAGGAAGTCGGGAAGGTGCTTCGGATACTGGAATTTACCTGAGCCGACGAAAAAAAGGCGGGGAATTTTGTATCCCCGAAAAAATGGCCGGGAGCACGGAAGCTCATTGGAATCCTGTCTTGTTCAGTCCGGATGAAAAAAATATATATTTATATTACAAAGTAGGAATGAAAATTGCGTGTTGGAGAACGTATATCCGTATTTCAGAAGATGGCGGATTAACGTTTGGACAGGAAAAAGAACTTGTGAAAGGCGATGAAGGCGGCCGTGGACCAGTAAAAAATAAACCTATCAAGCTTGAAAACGGTATTATTCTGGCACCGGGATCATTGGAAAAAGAAGAATGGGCGGCTTTTGTAGATTATTCAGAAGATGGCGCAGGTATTTTTCAAAAAAGCAATATGATCAGGATTCCCGGACTGAAAGAAAAGACAAAAGGAAGTTTCGGAAAATCAGACGGGATAGAATTTGACAGCGAAATTCCGGTCAGTCCTCAGTCATTTCAGAACAGGGGAGTTATCCAGCCAACACTTTGGGCAGAAGACGAGAAAAATGTTCATATGCTGCTCCGTAGCAGTGAGGGGAGAATTTATCGAAGCGATTCAACAGATGGCGGAAAACACTGGACAGATGCAGTTCCCACAGAGCTTTTAAATAATAACAGCGGTATTGATGCCGCACGTTTGCCAGATGGAAGAATTGTTCTGGCACATAATCCGGTAGGAGAAAGTTGGGGCGACCGTACGCCTCTTTCGATTTCTGTATCAGAAGACGGCGGGAACAGTTTTAAAAGGATACTTAATGTAGAGGAAGGGCCGGGAGAATATTCTTATCCGGCAGTTGTTGCCGGTCGGGAATCAATCCTGCTCACCTATACTTATGATCGGAAAAACATAATGTTTTGCCGGATCAGACTGTGATAAGGAGGAAGAGAAGCATGAGTGCAGCAAAAAAAATTCTGGTGACTGCTACCAACTACAGTAAAATCTGTCAAAGAGGAAAAGCCATGCTGGAAGAGAAAGGGTTTGAAATTCTGGAAAATCCACATGGAAGACCGATGACTTTTGAAGAATTAAGAGAAGTATCAGGAGAAATATACGGAATTGTGGCCGGAGTAGATACATGGAATGAGGATATTTTTGCGTTGTCACCAAATTTAAAGGTGATTGCCCGCTTTGGCGTAGGAGTGGATAATATAGACGTGCAGAAAGCGAAAGATCGGGGAATTACAGTGACTAATTGTGCCGGCGCAAACAGTAATTCAGTTTCAGAGCATGCAATGGCTCTGATTTTAAGTTCTGTGCGCATGATTCCAAGACTGATGAACAGTACCAGAGAAGGCTGCTGGGAAAGAGCGGTTTATCATGAATTTACAGAATTGACAATCGGACTTCTGGGATTTGGGGCAATCGCGAGGAATCTTGCAGAAAAACTTAAACCTTTTGGTTCCAGGATGATCGCATATGATCTCTATCCGAATACAACAGAGGCAGATAGGTTGGGAGTAAGCATGGTATCAGAAGAAGATCTTTTCAGACAAAGCGATGTGATTTCTGTTCATATTCCAAGTCTGCCGTCTACTTATCATAAGATAAACAAAAAAACGATTGCCTCTATGAAAAATGGTGTATATATCATCAATACAGCAAGAGGTCCTATTGTTGATGAGAATGCTCTTTATGAAGGTCTTAAATCCGGAAAAATAGCCGGTGCTGCTATTGATGTATATGAGCAGGAACCTGTTGATCCGAAAAACCCATTATTTACTTTGCCAAATTTTATTGGAACGCCCCATACAGCGGCAGAATCTTACGAGAATTACGACCGGTGCGGATGTATTACAGCTCAGGCTATTATTGATGTTTCGGAAGGTAAAGAACCACAAAATATATTAACAAAGTAGGAGGAGATTAAAATGAAACACACATTTCCAAACGGTGTTTATCCGGTAATGCTTACCCCGTTTACCGAGGATAACAAAGTTGACTATAAGTCTCTGGGAAGACTTGTAGACTGGTACATTGAAAAGGGCGTGGCAGGATTATTTGCCGACTGTCAGTCTAGTGAAATGTTTTTTCTGTCACTGGAGGAACGTGTAGAAATCGGGCGTTTTGTAAAACAATATGCAGCCGGTCGTGTTCCAGTTGTAACTTCCGGTCATATTTCGGATACACTGGAAAATCAGGCAAGAGAACTGACGGCTATTGCAGAAACCGGTGCGGATGCAGTGATTCTTTTGACAAATCGTCTTGCCAAAGAAAACGAAAGTGATGAAATTTGGTTGAACAACCTGAAAAAACTTCTTGATATGCTTCCTAAAAATGTTCCGTTGGGATTTTATGAATGTCCCTATCCCTATAAAAGGATTATTTCTCCGGAACTCCTGAAATGGTGTGCAGATACAGGGCGATTCTATTTTATCAAAGATACCAGTTGTGATATAGAGAATATGAAAGCGAAACTTGAAGTTATCAGAGGAACAAACTTAAAACTTTTTAACGCGAACTCCTCAACTCTATATGAAACTCTGGAATTGGGAGCCAGTGGATACAGTGGAGTAATGGCGAATTTTCATCCAGAACTTTATGTAAAACTGTGTGAGTCCTTCAGGGATGACAGCGGATGTGCCAGGAGAATTGCCGACTTTCTGACCATGACTTCTTTTATTGAACGTCAGGTTTATCCTGTCAATGCAAAGTATTATCAAAAAACCATAGGAAATTTTGAATCTGTTATGACCAGAACCCGAAATCCTGAAGAACTGACTGCCACCGGTATACTGGAGATTCAGCAGTTGGTGCGGCTGACAGATGATTTTGAGTCATCTCTGAAATAATGTAGCAGATATGCAGACAGCAGAAGGGAGAAGTGCCTATGGATAGATTTTTTAATCCGGATAGTCCCCTGTATCGTTTTCTGAGCAGATTGGGAGATCTGATCCTGCTCAATATACTGTTCATCCTGACAAGCATTCCGGTTATTACCATTGGAGCTTCTTTGTCAGCACTTCTGTCAGTTACGATCAAAGGCGTACGCAGAGAAGATTCATATATTGCGCGCAGTTATTTTTCCGCACTGAAGGAAAATTTTTGCAAGGCAACTATACTCTGGCTTCTTCTGGCGGCAGTATGGCTGATATTGGGGATTGATGTTTTTATCCTTGCAAAAGGGATTGGTTTTTTTGTCTTTTTTGGAGGAGTGTGCGGGGTAATCTGGCTGCTGATAACAGTGTATGCTCTTGCCCTTCAGGCCCGGTTCGAAAATTCTATACGTAATACAATCTTTAATTCTCTTGTGGCCGGGATGAGGTTTCTGCCGCAGACAATCGGAATATTGGGTATACTTATGTTTTGCCCTGTTCTAATGATATTTCTTGCTGTGTTTTCGCCTACACTGCTAGGGTGGTTCTGTTCATTGTTCCTGTTTATCGGTTTTTCCGGAATTGCCTGGTGCTCGTCTTTTCTATATAGAAAAGTCTTTGACCAGATGCAGGAGATTGAGCAAAATTCACATAATTAAAGGGTGAAAGGTATAATTTTAGAAAAAAGTGACTAAAAGCAATATGGAAAAGTTACTTTTCCACATGCTAGAATGAAATTATCAGGAAACAGAAAATGTATGAAAAGCAAAGGAGGAAAAGAGGTATGAAGAAAAAGCTGATCAGTCTGTTGATGACAGTAGCTATGGCGGGTTCCGTTCTAATGGGCAGCAGCATAGTATCTGCGGCAGAGAACGCGGAAACAGAGACGGAAGCTGCTGCGGAAGAAACAGAAGAATCCGCAGATGAGAGTACAGGAGGCGGTACAAGTGACGGCCTCGAGGATGTCTCCGAACCGGTTACACTGTCTTTGATGGTTACTACAAGGCCGAGTACGGATGCAAAAGATTTTTATCTGGACTGGCTTCCGGAACTGGTTCATGAGAGATTTCCGAACATTACCATCGAAGTGGAGCAGTTACCCACAGATCAGTATAAACAGACAGTACGTTTAAGATTTGCCAGTGGTGAAGGTCCGGATCTTTTCACATGGTGGGCAAAGAAACAGGCAGAGGATCTTGTACAGGCAGAATACGTAAGAGATTTGTCAGATTTCAGTCTTCTGGATAAATTTGACGCGTCTATTACCAGGGCGTATACCTTTGATGATAAAGTTTACGGACTTCCGTTGGGTACAAGCTTCCTGACAACATGGTACAACAAAGATATGTTCGCTGAGGTTGGCTATGACACATATCCTACAAACTGGGATGAATTTATTGATGTTTGCCAGAAATTAAAAGATGCCGGATATACTCCGATCACTTGCGGGGATAATTCAAGTTTTGTAATCCAGTTTGCTATGTATCAGATCGGTGCCTCTGAAATTTATGCAGAAAATCCGGATTTTGACAATCAGCTTTACACAGGTGAGACGAAATTTACGGATGAGTGCTGGGTAGATACAGTAAGTAAACTCCAGTATCTGTACGACAACGGATATGTTGTAGAAGATTCACTGGGACTTTCACAGGATCAGAGCCGTCAGCTGTTTATTGATGGCGAAGCGGCCATGATTTTTGATGGAAGTTTTGGTTATACACAGCTTATGAATGAAGGCGCTGCAGATTTCGAAAGAGGTATGTTCTGTGTTCCATCAAATGCAGAGGGCGAAGATTTTGTATATAACTGGACTTCCGCAAATGCTCTGTTTACCAGTAATCTTTCTGATGAACTTCATCAGCAGGCATGTGATCTGGTAATGCAGTACTGGTTTGATGAGTCTTCTCCGCTTTTCGAAGCATGGGTAGAAAATACTACTGATATTATCGCGTTTGAAGGCGTATCTGACAGCCGGGAGATGATCAATGAATATCTGGATCGCTATAAAGATTTCCAGAATATCGATAATCTGAATAACGCTTGGCCGGAGGGCGTATCTGATGAAATGTGCTCCAGATTCCAGGAAGTAATAACTGGTGATGCCACAGCTGAAGATGTATGCGAGGCAATGCAGGCCAAGTTTGAGGAACTGGCAGGATAAGCAGCAGTAACAGCTGAATAGATTGTAACTGGTTAAGGCATTTGTAAACTTCCATTTACAGATGCCTTCCTTGTTAAATGCAGTTAAGACAAATTGAAAGGAGAGGCATATGATTGATAAAAGAATTAGGAATGTCTTGCTGATATTTATTATTCCTGCTCTGGTCTTCTATGTGGTTTTCTGGATTTCTCCGGTTCTAATGTCTTTTTATTACGGACTTACTAATTGGAGAGGTCTGGGTACCTATGATTTTATCGGATTGACGAACTATGAAAATCTCATCAAGCAGGGAACCTTATTTGCTTCAATGGGAAATACCATTAAATATACATTGTTCGTTGTAATTTGGGGAAATGTTCAGGCTCTTGCTCTCGCTATGATTTTAAATATGAAACTTCGATCCAGGGGAATATTCAGGACAGTCTTCTACATACCGGCATTGTTCAGTACTATTGTTGTAGCTTTCCTGTGGAGTTATGTATATGCTCCTCATTATGGAATGATCTCAGAGATCTTTGAACTGCTGGGACTTTCCGGGGCGCCCAATCTCCTTGGTGACAGATCAACTTCGCTTTTTGCAGCAGCTTTTGTTGAGACCTGGAAAACATCCGGAACAATGACAATTATTTATCTGGCCGGACTTCAGAATATTTCTGATGAGGTAATAGAGTCGGCAAAAATTGACGGATGTACCGGATGGCAGGCAATTCGTTATGTAAAAATTCCGATGCTTTCCAACACAATTACTGTTAATGTAATGCTGGGACTGATAGGCGGATTCAAATCATTTGACTATATCTTTGCATTAACCAGTGGTGGTCCCGGGGACTCCTCATCTACACTGATGTATACAATTTATAAAATGGCTTTTGTGGAAATGCAGTATGGTAAAGCTGAAGCTCTTGCGGCGATGGCGTTTGTATTCATTTTAGTTGTATCTATCGCTGTACTGACAATTATGAAAAGAAAGGAGCTGGAAGCCTGATGAGAAAAAGTACAAGAAATGAAATATTAGTGACCATAGGACTCACTGTTTTTTTCCTGGTTTTTCTTTCACCAATATTTATCGCGCTGTTTGGTTCCTTCAGAGAATTAGATGATACGTCTAACTATCTTCAGTTGTTTCATCCACTACATCTGGAAAGCTATATTACAGCTTTTGAAAGAATGAATTATTTCAGATCGCTTGGAAACAGTCTTACCATTACAATTACCAGTGTGGTGGTACTTCTCACCTGTTGCTCTATGGCAGGTTATGCTATTGCAAGACTGAAAGGAAAACTTGGAAGCTTTTTCCAGATATTCTTTCTGGCAGGAATGATTGTATCGGCTCAGATGTCTATTATTCCGATGTATAAAGTCGTAAACGGACTGGGAATCGGCAATACTATTATTGCACCGATCTGCTTATATGTGACCTCCGCATTGCCGTTCTCAATCTTTCTGTATACGAATTTTATTAAGTCCGGAGTTCCTTACAGCCTTGAAGAAGCTGCGAGAATTGACGGCGCAAGTATTCCGTTTACTTTTGTAAAGATTGTAATTCCGTTGACAAAGCCAGCGCTTGTATCCCTCATAATTACACAGGGAGTACCAATCTGGAATGATTTCTTTTTTGGAATGTTGTTTTTATCTTCACCTACGAAGAAAACGCTCCCGCTGATGATGCTTAATTTCATTGGTGACATGGAAAATGCAACTCAGTGGAATATGTTGTTTGCAGCCTGTTTCCTGAGCGCTCTTCCGATATTGATTATTTATGCATTCCTTCAGAGATATTTTGTCGGCGGACTGACAGTTGGCGCTGTAAAAGGATAAGTTTAGAATTTTGGTAGATATATCAGATAAAATCGGTATAATGGATATGAAATGTGCAAATAAAAAGAATTGGGAGGCGACTATGAAAGTTTTAAGAAGTATTCGCTTTAAATATTTTTTATGTCTGCTGGCTATATCCGTTTTACCGGTTTTATTTTTGTTTTTTTATATTTCGCAAAACAACCGGAAATTTTACAACAGTCAGGTCGAAACAGCCAGTGCCAGCGAGGTACAGAGGATTACTACACGGATCAATGAAAACTATCAGGACATAAGGAACTTGATCAGTTCGTTGATTTTCAGCACATATGACGACATAAATTGTATTACAAGCATTTGTGAACAGGAGGCGGAAGGAAAAAGCATTACAGAAAGCCAAAGACTTCAAAATTATCGGATGTTCAAGTATGTTTGTGGAAATCTTCTGGAAAATGCCAGTAATGCAGATGGTGTATATCTTTTTTGTGAAAACGGCCATGTGTATTCTTATATGAAGAACCTTTACTACGGAATTGAAAGACATTATCAGGAAGATAGCTGGTATCAGGAACTAAAAGAAAACAGTACTGTTGAATTTGCCGGTATGGCGCCTCTGGATCGTAATGTATACGGACAGGGTGATTCCTGCTTTCTGGCAGCAAGAAAGTTTCAAAATATCAGGGGAGACGCGACGGCAATACTTGCGGTTGTATGCAGTGATGCCTTTTTTGAAGATATCAGCCGTGGCGAAAATCTGCCCTGGGGAAGCAGTTTGATCATTGATGGCAAGGGAACGCTGGTCTACGGAGAAGAGGCCGATATATTTACCGAAGAGCAGCTGGCCAGAACTTATGATACTGCGGAAGGGATTATCCATGTGGATGATGATATGACGCGTGCCTTCGTGTATGGTACGTTGGATATTAATGACTGGAAAGTTGTTTCGGCGGTATCTTTTATGTCATTTTATGAAAATTACATGCAAAACAGTCAGATTCTATATGTACTGATTTTTGTAGATCTGGTTTTTGTGATGGTGATCGTTTTCTGGATGGAGAGGCACAGTATCCGACCTATAGTGAGATTGTCTAAGGTGATGGAAACCACTGCAGAAAGTGGGCTTGTTTTTCATAATGAATATAAAGGACGGCGGGATGAAATCGGCACGCTGTATTCATATTACGATAAACTGATCTCACAGATCAACCGGCTTATCAGAGAAAAATATCAGAATGAAATTAAAATTCTGAAGTCCAGACTTCGAAATCTTACATCACAGATTAATGCACATTTTATCTTTAATACACTGGAGAATATTTCCTGCCTGGCACAGATAGAGGGAAATAAACAGATTGTAACTATGTCTAAATCGTTGGGAGATATGCTCCGGTACAGTATGGATTTTGAAGGTGACCTGATCCACCTGGAGAAAGAAATAAGTCATATACAGCAATACCTGAATATCCAGGAAGTAAGATTCGGGAATGAAATTTCCCTGGTACTGGATCTGGAAAAGGATACATGCAGGCGCAAAGTTATGAAATTCATGCTTCAGCCTATTGTAGAGAACGCCATTGAGCATGGAATGGCAGGGAAAGACTTTCCGTGGATCATTACGATACGAACCCGCCTGCAGAATGGGGATCTGTATATTGACGTAGAAGATAATGGGATTGGAATGGATAAACAAACACTGGAAAGAGTTCGAAGGCGCATATATGAGCCACAGGATGTAGAGGAGGAGCTTCGTTGTTTTAATATCGGTCTGGTGAATATTCATGAACGTATTCAACTTATTTTTTCGAACTCATATGGTCTTGAAATAGAAAGCAGACCGAACGAAGGAACTAGGGTAACGTTACACATACCGTGGATTTAAGAGGACAGCAGAAAATGTATACTTATATAATAATTGATGATGAAAGGCTGATCAGACTGGGTCTGATCAGTAAAGTGAAGGAGATCAATACCGAAGAATTTCAGTGTATCGGAGAAGCTTCCAATGGTTTGGAAGGACTTCAGCTTATCAGTGAAGCAGAACCTGATATTGTGATTACGGACATGAAAATGGCAAAAATGGATGGTGTGGAATTCCTTCAACGACTGCATGAGGCCCATCCGGGGATTCCGGTTATTGTTCTTAGTGGATATAAAGCATTCGACTATATGAACCAGGCGATTGAACACGGTGTGGTAGGCTATGTATTGAAGCCTTTTTCTTCGGAAGAACTGGAGAAGCAGCTTCTTAAAGCAGTGGCGCGGCTGGAACAGCAGAAGAATATTCTTAAAATGCAGGAAAGAATGGTCAGTCTGGAAAAACGTACAGAAGGAATGGAGTTTTTGAAACTGATTATCGAACCCTGGAATATCGAGAATGAGGAGAATGGGCAATATGCAATGGATCACTGGCATATCCTTATAAGCTTTTACAGCAATATCCCCGACAGTATACAGTTTCTCCGAGAAGGTATTATGCGATGCTACGGGAAAGAAGGATGTGTACTTCTCGGGAATCCGGGAATAAATGGACAATACTTTATATTGTTCGATGCAGAAAAAGAAACAGAGATTATTTTGATTGAAGAGAAACTTACAGATTGCTTTGCATTTTTGAAAAGAAGAAAAACAGAGGGAAAATTGTTTGCGTCTGTTTCAGAATATTTCAGAGGACTGCCGTCTTTAAATCGTGCATATCAGAAAAATGAACAGATTTTAAAAGACGTATATCTGACGGATCAATTCAGGGTTTTTTACGAAAAGAATTATGAAAGAAGAAGAAAAAAAATATTTACGAAAGACGAAATCGTAAATATTCTCAGAACAATAAAATATGAACAGGATGGTGTAAAAAAGGGTACAAGTGTTTTTTTTAACCGCTTTTCGCTGGACAAAGATTCCCTTCTGGATATTGGAAGCGCCTGCAAAAAGCTTTTGTCCAGAGTAGACGAATGGGCGGTGGAAAATCAGGTGGATACAGATGATATCATGGCTGTTTTTTATCAGAGGTATCATTTTTTAGACAATCTGGAGAAAATCGAAAAGGAAATATCCGGATATGTAAATCTGATTTCTTTGTCTATACGCAGGAAAAGTTATGGAAGTGAATATTTATATGAGCGTATGTATCAATATATTCAGGAAAATTATTACAAAAAGATCACGTTACAGACACTGGCAGATCTGTTTTATGTATCGGCAGCACAATGCAGCAGCATCTTAAAAGAACATTTGAACAAAGGACTGAATGAATATCTCCTGGAAATCCGGATTGAGAAAGCCAAAGAACTTCTTGATAATACCAGTATGAGCGCGGAAAAGATTTCAAAGGAGATAGGATATCCAAATCCAAAATATTTTTTCAGAATGTTTAAACAGGTAACTACATTTACACCTATTGAATATCGTAACAGGAGAAAATGACAATGTTTTATGAAGAAAAGAATGAAAAAGAATTAAGGGAAGCACTCTTCAAAAATCCGGGAAGCAGCTACAGAGGCGCGCCATTCTGGGCATGGAATACCAGATTGGATAAGAATGAGCTAATTAAGCAGATCCACCAGTTTAAAGAAATGGGATTTGGAGGATTTCATATTCACTGTCGGGTTGGTCTGGATACAGAGTATCTGGGTGAAGAGTTTTTTGAATGTGTAAAGGCGTGCGAGGAAGAAGCAAAAAAAGAAGGATTGTACTGTTTTCTGTATGATGAAGACCGTTGGCCGTCGGGAAGCGCTGGAGGAATTGTCACACGGGAAACGAATAACCGTACCCGTTTTCTGGTCTTTTCTCCTGTCGGATATGTGGAAGATGATGAAGAAGCATATATGGCTGCGGCAAAAGCGGTAAGAAGTAAAAATCGAAAACATCTTGCATATTACAGGATACATCTGGACGAAGAAGGGTATCTTGAAAAGTACGATTTTTTGACGCAGAAGCCCCAAAATACAGATGATTTATGGGAGGCCTTTTTAGAGGTATCAGGAGATACGCCCTGGTTTAATAATCAGGCATATGTAAATACACTTGACAAAAAGGCAATACGCAGATTCCTGGATGTAACTCACGAACGCTATTATGAGGAAATTGGAAGTGACTTTGGAAGCAACATAAAAAGTATTTTTACAGACGAACCACAGACTACTCATAAAGGAATGCTGACCACTCCATTTGACCGTGTTCAGGTTCTTACTGCCTATACAGATGATTTTGATGAGACTTTCCGAAAAAAATACGGTTATTCCCTGATTGAACATCTTCCGGAAATTTTTTATGAACAAAAAACCCGGGATTATCAAGTCCGATATCATTATCATACCCATGTCATGGAACGTTTCTCAGAGGCTTTCGGAGATCAGATAGGAGAATGGTGTGATGCTCATCAAATTTCTCTGACCGGCCATATGCTCAATGAGTGGACGCTTTATTCTCAGACACTCGCCATTGGAGAGTGTATGCGTCCAATGAAAAAATTTGGTATTCCTGGTGTGGACATGCTTTGTGACCGAAGAGAGTTTTCTACATTAAAACAGGCAGCAAGTGTCGCCCGGCAGGAAAATCGAGAAGGTGTTATGTGTGAAATATATGGTGTGACCGGCTGGGCATTTGATTTTAGGAATCATAAACTGGCCGGGGACTGGCAGGCGGCAATGGGCGTAACTTTCCGGGTACCGCATTTGACCTGGGTTTCCATGGAGGGAGAGGCAAAGCGAGATTATCCTGCCTGTATCGGGCGTCATTCTCCATGGTATCGTCGCTATGGACTGATCGAAGATCATTTTGCACGATTAAATACTGCGCTTACAAGAGGCACACCCCTTGTAAGAGTGGGCATTATTCACCCGATAGAGTCATACTGGATGTATTGGGGAAATAAAGCGCAGACAGCATTAAAACGGCAGGTTCTGGAGGAAGGATTTGAACAGTTGATTGAATGGATGCTGTTTGGGCTGATAGACTTTGATTTTATTTCCGAAGCACTTCTAAGCGAAGAAGAGGGAATAATAGAGAAAAATAATTTTTCTGTAGGAGCAATGTCATATCAGACAATCCTGGTTCCGGAATGCAGTACTTTAAGAACTACCACACTAAACCGGTTGGAAAAATTTGCTGAAAAAGGCGGGCGAATTATCTTCCTGGGAGAACCACCTGCATTTGAAGAAGCGAGAATAAGCGGCAGAGCACAAAAATTGGCGGAAAGAACGGAAATGATTCCATTTAACAGAGCAAAAATTTTAGAGACTTTGGCAAATGAACGTGATGTAGACATTGATGTGTTTTCGGTGGATGGATCTGATCCGACAAGAATGAAACATAAAGAAGAAGGAAACAGGGCATCAAATCTGATTTATCAAATGCGTACAGATGGAGAGAACCGGTGGCTTTTTGTCAGTCATGTCAATAAACCGTTCAACGAAAATATTGCCTGGACAGAACAGTGGAAAATAAAGATCCGGGGAATTTGGAAACCAGTGGAATATAATACTTTGACAGGAGAAATACGGGAGAGGTATGCTTTTTACCAGGGAAATAATACTATTATAGAGCAGTTTTCATCACAGCATGACAGTTTACTGTTAAAATTAATTCCGGGTAAATGTAAGGAAATTGCAACCAGAGAATATTTAAGTCTTCCGCAGAATACCAGGCTTTTACCAGAACCGGATTCTTATCTTTTGCTGGAAGATAACTGTTTTATGCTGGATCAGGCTGAGTATGCGTTTGACAACGGACAGTGGAGCGCGAAAGAAGAAATTTTGAGAATTGATAATCTGTTCCGGAAAGTTTTGGGTTATCCGCTTCGGATGGAAGCTCTGGCGCAACCGTGGGTAGATAAAGATGAGGAAAAGCCCCGGCATACTTTGAAACTTCGATTCTCTATAAGATCAGAACTGGCTTTACAGGAAGTATTTCTTGTCATGGAACATCCGGAACATGCGGCGATTCTTTGGAATGGTAAAGAAATCCAATATCAGGACGAAGGATTTTATGTGGATGAAAGTATAAAAAAATGCAGATTACCTGAACTGAAAGAAGGAATTAATGAGCTGATCGTAACAATTCCTTTCGGGCGAAAAACAAATGTCGAATGGATGTATCTCCTGGGCGCTTTTGGCTGCAGAGCAGAAGGAAGAGAAGGAATAATAACAGCATTGCCGGAACGGATTGTTTACGGAAACATTGTTGAGCAAAATCTTGCTTTTTATGGCGGTAACCTTGAATATACTACACATGTGGAAACGGCAGAAAACGGAAATCTGTTTCTGGAAATTTCACATTATCATGGTGCGCTGATGGATATATGGCTGAACGGGGAAAGTAAAGATGCACTTTTCATGGCTCCTTATCGGAAAAATTTGGGATATGTAAAAAAAGGAAGACATGAAATCCGTATACGACTGTATGGAAATAGAATTAATTCCTTTGGAGCTGTGCACAATGCCAATATATCAGAACCCTGGTATGGTCCCAATCTCTGGAGGACAGAGGGCAATAAGTGGAGTTACGAGTACCAGCTTTTTGAAACGGGAATTCTGGTATCTCCCGTATGGTGGATAGAAAAGGAGCCAAGTCTATGAATGATTCTTTAAAAAAAATATTGTCAGATCCGTCTGGCGAATATCGGAGTGCTCCATTTTGGGGATGGAATGACAGAATACAACATGAAGAACTAGATTTTCAGGCTGAAGAGATGAAAGCGGCAGGAATGGGGGGCTTTTTCATCCATTCCCGCGAAGGACTTGAAACTCCTTATCTTTCAGAAGAATGGATGGAAAATGTGGAATATTCTATTGATAAAGCTGAGAAGGAAGGACTTGAAGTTTGGATTTACGATGAAGATAAATGGCCGTCGGGTTCTGCCGGAGGAATGGTAAGCTGTGAAAATCCCAGGGAATATTCTGCAAAAGGGCTCACGTTGGAAGTGATCTCGCCGGAGGAAGCAGAAAAACAGAAAGATAAACTCTGCGAAGGAAAGGAATATGCAGATGGAAAAATACTGGGGGTTTATACTGCGCAGATTATAAAAAATGAGATTCTGAAATTGAATTCAGGAATTGTGCAGATGCCGGAGTCAGAAGAATCCAGAGTACTGATCCTGCGCAGAGAAATATCAGATATCAGTGAATGGTATAATGGTTTTGCTCCTACTGATAATTTGAATCCGGAGGCTGTTAGAACTTTTATTGGTCTGACACATGAGCGATATAGGAAAAGACTCGGACATCAGTTTGGTAAAACGGTGAAAGGTTTTTTTACGGATGAACCTAACGTATGCGATTTTTATTCGATTTTTACAAAAGGACGTCCATGGGTTACATTCAGTGATGGACTGCCGGCATATTTTGAGCGGAAAAGAGGGTATTCTCCGGTTCCATTGTTTCCCTATTTGTTTTATGATGGAAAAGGCTGTGAAAAACTCAGGCATGATTACTGGAGGACAGTAGCAGAACTGTTTTCCGAAGCATATATGAAACCTCTCTATGAATGGTGTGAGCAACAGGGAATAGAACTTACCGGCCATATGCTCTATGAGAATGACCTGGGATATCAGACGAGAGTATGTGGAGCGGCTATGCCGCAGTATAAATATCTTCATCGTCCGGGAATTGATATTCTGGGAGAACAGACCAAAGAATATCTCACGGTAAAACAGTGTACCAGTGTGGCACATCAGTACGGTAGAAAACATACGATAAGTGAAACTTATGGCTGTACAGGTTGGGGATTCAGCTTTGAAGGACAAAAATGGCTGGGAGACTGGCAGTTTGTGATGGGGATTGACCGGCGTTGTCAGCATCTTGCTGAATATTCTATTGCCGGGTGTAGAAAAAGGGATTATCCGCCGGTTTTTAACTATCAAAATACCTGGTGGAAATATAACAGGCAAATGGAGAACTATTTTGGAAGGTTGTCATATCTTTCCAGTCAGGGAGAAGTGATACGGGATGTCCTAGTTATTTCCCCAATGTCATCCATATGGACAAAATGCAGAAGTCAGGCCGATGAAGATCTGAATAAAATTGAAATGAATATGGGGTGGCTTGATAAACATATCACTGATCTGAATCAGTGGGGAGAAGAATATAACCGCCTGGCGGAAATTCTTCTGGCAGCACATATTGATTTTGATTTTGGAGATGAGATCCTTTTAAATGAGGATGGAAAAGTTCATGGAAATGTTCTGGTTCTGGGTAAAGCATCTTATCACATTGTTCTTGTTCCAAGAGTGTTAAGCCTTTTTGAAAGTACAAGAAAGCTTTTGGAGAAATTTTCAGAACATGGGGGGAAAATTATCTGGACAGGTGAGTTTCCCCAAATGGAAGACGGATCTTTTGAAAACGGAGAAAAAGTGAGATGGGATAAAATTTCCGGAATCAGAAAAGCAGCTGATTATGTAGAGGCGGTTGAGATTCTGAGAAATGAACTGGATTTTACAGTTCAGATAATGGAAAGAAACGGGCTGGAGGATGGGAAAATCCTTACGATGATAAGAAAAACTGAAGAAGGATATATGATCTTTGCGGTAAATAATGACCGAAAAGAGGAACATACTGTCACGGTTACGTTTCCAAAAGAGGCAAATGTAGTTTCCTATTATCCATGGGAGGATAAATACCAGGAAATTACAGTGGAAAAAGTAAAATCCGGAATCCGCTTTCTGGCGGAGTTTACACCGGCAGAAAGTCGGATTTGGTTTTTAAACACCGATAAACCGCCTGCATGGGGAAAAGTGGAGTTTCCTTATATCCATCCTCATTTTGCGGATCCTGTGTTTGTATCGCTCGGTCCGACGGCAAAGGTGAGGCGAACAATGGAAAATGCTTTGATTCTGGATCAATGCAGTTTTTCTCTTGAATCTGAACCATTCAGTCCTGAAATGGAAGTATGGAAAGCTCAGAAAGAAATTCGAAAACGTCTCTGCATGCAGCAGATATATTACAACGGGGCGCCTCAGCGTTATTCATGGATAAATGAGGATAAGAAAGAAGGTTCGCCGTTTGAACTGCGTTTTACGTTTGAAGTCAGGGAAGATGTAGAAGGAGCCTGTTATGCCGTCATAGAAAAATCAAGAGCTTTTCAGGTATCGCTAGATGGGCTCCCGCTTACTTTGACAGACGGATTCTACATAGATCACGCAATGAATAAGTGGCTGATTCCCAATCTAAGTCAGGGCGTCCATTTCCTGAACATCAGTGGAATATACACTCAGGAAATTGAGCTGGAAGATATCTATATTATAGGTGAATTTGCAGTAGATATTGAACGGAAAATCTGCCGTGAAAGAGGTACTCTGCATTTTGGCGACTGGACGAGCCAGGGATATTTTCACTATCCGGGAAGCATAATTTATGAGTTTGAGCTGCCATGCTGTACCGATGAAAAAAAACGGTATATTCTGAAAATGGGAGAATATAGAGCTACTGTAACAGAAGTCCGTATCAATGGAAAACATGCAGGCATCCTCATGGGAAATACAAAAAGAGAACTTGATATAACTGAATGGATGGAGAAGCAGGGAAACCATCTGGAAATCTGTGTGACAGGAAGTCCGAGAAATCTTTTTGGTCCCTTCCATCAGACTTATACCGGATGTAGTAGAATCAGTTGGGCTGACTTTCGGACTGAAGGTTCTTTTTATACTTCGGAATATGTCTTGGAACCATATGGAATTATGGGACAGATTATAATATACATGAAATAATCATAAAGAGAAAATACCGTAGAATTTTACCAGTTTCCAAAAGGATTTCAACTTGACAGAAAATTTTCTGGATAGTATCATTTTTTTAGATGAGAAAATTTTTTGAGAGAGAGGAAATTTAGATGGCAAACGATCATGGTGAACAGATAAGAATCGTACAGGAAACCGTAGCGGGCAAGGAGATCACCTTTGCTCACGTAATGGGCGGTCCTGCGCCTATCATATACCAGAAACTCGGTCTGAATCCCCAGCTGGATTACCGTTCATCAGCAATCGGGATCATGAATATGACGCCGCCGGAGTCGGCCGTTATCGCTTCGGATATCGCGGTGAAGAGCGGTAATGTCTATCTCGGATTTGCGGACAGATTTACCGGTACGCTGATTATCACAGGAGAGATCTCAGACGTGACGTCAGCCCTTACCGAGATCGTGAATTATTTCCGGGATTCCCTGGGATATGTGGTCTGCAATATTACGAAGAGATAGGAAGTGCGGATATGGCTCGAATGACCAGAGAAGAACTGCTGGAGAAGCTGTTCGGCGACAGTTATGAACACCTGAAGGGAAAGAAGCTGCGCATGACCCGTGTCCGTGTTCCGGGCAAGGAAGTATGTCTGGCGCATATCCTGACGCCTTCCGATACCAGGATCTATCACAATCTGGCTCTGCATATAGGCGTTCATGAGGGGGAAGATCATACGGGAGAATCCATCGGCATGATGCGTTTCACCCCCTGGGAAGCCGTGGTTGTGGCTGCGGATACAGCGGTGAAAAGCGCTCATGTAGAGATCGGGTTTATGGACCGTTTCTGCGGATCCCTTATTATTACGGGAGGACTTGCGGAGGTGGAGACAGCAGTGGAAGAGGTACTGCGCTTCTTTCAGGAAGTGCTGGGCTTCCAGACCTGCGAGATCCACAAAAGCTGAGAAGCACAGGTGACGGAATGAAGAAGATATTTTTGATGGGAAGAAGCGAGGCGGGGAAAACCTCCCTGACTCAGGCCCTGAAAGGTGAAGAACTCCACTATGTAAAAACTCAATATACCACCACAGAGGACGATACCATTGATTCTCCTGGAGAGTACGCGGAATCCAAGCGGTTCAGCGTGGGTCTGGCCTGCTTTTCTTTTGAGGCTGATGTGGTCGCCATCGTACAGGCCGCCGACGAGCCGTTTAATCTTTTTGGGGACAGCAGCAGGTGTTTTATCCAACGGCCCCTGATCGGTATTATAACCAAGACAGATTCCCCCTACGCCAATATCCCCATGGTGAGGCAGTGGCTGATCAACGCGGGATGCGAGAGGATTTTTCTGGTGAACAATGTGACCAGAGAGGGGATCGACGAGCTTCTGGATTATCTGAATGACGATCTGCCGAAGCTTACGCTGGAACAGGCGAAGTTCAAGCAGGAACTGGGACTGAATGAATGGGATCCGCTGCCGGAGGGAGTGGAGTATCCGGAAGAGATCCGATAAATAACGTAAATAACGCAAAAAGGAACGCTGGCCGGCGTTCCTTTTTTTACTCCTGTTTCATATATTTTTGGTTAAATTCCTCCGCGCTCAATGGTCTGCTGTACAGATAGCCTTGTCCGGTATCGCATCCGATGCTGCGGATAAGCTGTTCGTCTTCCAGTGTTTCCACACCTTCGGTCAGTGTGGAGATACCCAGACGGCCGGCGATATGGACGATTTCTTCCATGATAAGCCGGACGCGGTTCTGGTTGGCGGCATTCATCAGAAAATCTCTGTCCAGTTTTACTTCGTCAATCTTCAGGTTTCCCAGAATGTTCAGTGAAGAATAACCGCTTCCGAAATCATCCAGAGACACGCGGAATCCCAGCTTCTGAAGCTGGCCTATCTTCGCGTTCAGTTCATCTATATTTTCAAGCGCCAGCCCTTCCAGAATCTCAAGTGTGAGAAGCCGGGCGGGGATCCGGTGTTTCTGCAGTATTGCGGTCAGTCTTTGCACATAGTCCCCTTCAAAAAACAGGAGCTTTGACTGATTTACAGAAATCGGCACAGGTTCTGCGCCTCTGTCGAGCCAGCTGCGGATCTGCCGGCAGGCCAGTTCTACCATATACAGGTCCAGATTTACGCAGAAACCATTGGTCTCAAACAGAGGAATGAACTGGTCGGGGAAAATCATCTTTCCGGAATCTGTCCGCCAGCGGACAAGAGCCTCCGCGCCGTTTATATTACCGCTTCGAAGATCCTTTTTCGGCTGAAGGAACATTTTGAATTCGCCGTTTTCCAGTGCGCTGTGCATATGGCTTTCGACATAGTTTTCCAGTTCTTCCTGTTTATGCAGTTCTGTATCAAAGAACCAGATGGTACTGCTATGACCGCCCTTTGCTTTGTCCAGGGCAAAATGGATGTGTGTCAGCATGTTTTCTGCTTCCTGCTGCGGTTTGTCAGAACCGGAAGAAACCGTCACGCCGCAGTAGACGGCCAGCTGATAATCGATGCCCCGGAACAGGGATGTGTTCTCAATCTCATGGATCAGAGTTTCCAGGCGCTTCTGGATCACGGCGGCGTCGGTATCCAGGAAAAAGAGATAGAAGCGGTCTTCTGTGTCGCGGCAGAAAAACTCGTCTGTTCCTGTATTCCGGTCTGCGATTTCTTTAATCTGGCACAAAAGCTGATCGGATTTTTCCCGGCCGAATATCTCTGTAAGAAACGGAAACTGGCGGATCGTAAATGCGGATACACTTCCGCCGCCGCTTTGCAGAGCCTCTGTCAGACGCTGCCGGAAGCGTGACATGTTTTCAGCGCCGGTAAGTGTGTCGTGACAGGCTAGATAAAGAAGTTCTCTGTTATAATTGCGCAGGAGACGGTAACCGTAGATCATCAGAAACAGGATCAGCAGTATTATCACGGCAAACATCAGCTGCGCGATATGAGCAGAACTGTCCGCGGCGGCATTCATCCCTTCCCCGGTATTGACACAGAAGAGATACCAGTTGTTCAGGCCCATCGGTTCCAGCAGGAAAGGATATTCCTGTCCTTCATATGTAAAGGCGGAAAAAACTCTTTTTTGGTTTTCCAGGGCATCGCTGACTTCTGATCTTGTGTCCTCCGAAAGATACGGTCCCTCAAAAATAGAGGGGATATTATCCTGTACAACAGATTTCGAGGAGCGGATAAGAAAATCTCCGGCAGAGTCGATGAGATGGATATATCCTCCGCCGCCCAGAACAGTATTACCGGAAAGAATGTCTGAAAAAATTTCCATGTGGTCGCTGGCGGAGAGTGCACCGATGATTTCCTCTCCGTCATACACAGGAACACTGTAGGCGAAGACCCGGCCATCAGATATTTGACTTTCAAACAGTCGGGATACAGAAGATTCTCCTTTCAGGGCTTTCCGGATACCATTCTGGCCTTCCTCAGACAGCAGAGACAGATCTGCGTCTAGCATGATATTCTGGTTCCGGCTGGATACGATCCCATTGAGTTCCTGATCAAAGTAAGTGATCGTAACATAATCGTTATATTTCTGAGTCTGTCTCAGACGCTCGGCCAGAAGTTCCCGATCCGAACTGGAACTGCGGGTAATAAATACAGACAGAGAGGATAATGTCTGGAAGTCTGCCTGGAGCTGTTTCAGAATCCGGGATTTGTATTCTTCTGTTTCGGCAATAACCTGTTTTCTGAGAATTCTGTCCGTTGTCCTGGACAGATAGGAGGAAAACAGCCCTCCGCATATAAGAACAGCCACGCTGATGCTGATTACGAGCAGGGCGGCTTTTTTCAGACGCTTCTGCAGTTTTTCCTCAATCATAGGTTTCTCCTTCGTTTCCCTGTAAACATTAATGTATGACTTTCAAACCACAGTGCTAATATTATGTAAAATATAACACAACAGGTACTAAAAAGCAATTAAGCAGGAAAAAATAACGGCGAGTTAATGTTGACTAATATAATCCGGATTTGTTATACTGATTTTGTTATAAGGAAAGTATTGACAATAACTCATAAAACACATTTACACACACCAAGGAGGATCAGTGAATGAACGAATGTTTTGGATGTTCCACATGTAAGAGCGCGGACAAGCCCCTGGAGAAATATATCGCGGGCCTTCCCATGGAAACTTCCCACCACAGAGTGGAAAGTCAGAGTACGAAGTGCGGTTTCGGCCTGCAGGGCGTCTGTTGCCGTCTCTGTTCCAACGGCCCCTGCCGCATTACCCCGAAAGCGCCCAGAGGTATCTGCGGAGCGACGGCGGACGTGATCGTTGCCCGGAATTTCTTAAGAGCAGTGGCGGCCGGATCCGGCTGTTATATCCATATCGTGGAGAACACGGCGCTTAATGTGCTTAAGACCGCTCAGACAAAAGGAGAGATCAAGGGCGAGAACGCTCTGAATCACCTGGCGGAAGTTTTTGGGATCGAGACAGAGGATAAATATGAGAAGGCGGAGAAGGTTGCTCAGAAAGTGCTGGACGACTTGTACAAGCCGGAATATGTGAAAATGGAACTGGTGGAGAAGCTTGCGTACGCTCCCCGCTTCGAGAAGTGGAAAGAACTGGGAATCCTTCCCGGCGGAGCCAAGGGCGAAGTGTTCCACGGCGTTGTGAAATGTTCCACCAACCTGAATTCCGACCCGGTGGATATGTACACAGACTGTCTGAAGCTCGGTATTTCCACCGGACTTTACGGACTGACTCTTACGAATCTTCTCAACGATGTGCTTCTGGGAGAGCCGGAGCTCCGCATGGCGCCCGTAGGTCTCCGTGTGGTGGATCCGGATTATATCAACATTATGATCACAGGACATCAGCACACTATCTTCGTAGATCTTCAGGAGAGACTGAAAAGCGACGAGGCAGTGGCGAAGGCGAAAGCGGCGGGAGCGAAAGGCTTCAAGCTGGTTGGATGTACCTGCGTAGGACAGGATCTGCAGCTTCGCGGCGTTCATTATACAGAAGTATTCGAGGGACATGCGGGAAATAACTATACCAGCGAGGCGGTGCTGGCGACAGGAGCCATCGACGCGGTACTCTCTGAGTTTAACTGTACGCTTCCGGGTATCGAACCTATCTGTGATGAGCTGAAGATCAAACAGATCTGTCTGGATGACGTGGCGAAAAAGGCCAACGCCGAGCTGAAACCTTTCGTGTTTGAGAACAGAGAACAGCAGAGTATGGAGATCATCGACGAGATCGTGGAAGCATATAAGGCGAGAAGAGGAAACATTCCCATGAACCTCTTCCCGGAACATGGAAACGACGATACTCTTACCGGCGTAAGCGAAGGCTCTCTGAAGAAGTTCCTGGGAGATTCCTGGAAGCCGCTGATCGATCTTCTTGTATCCGGAGATATCAAGGGTATTGCCGGCGTGGTAGGCTGCTCCAATCTGACCGCAGGCGGACACGACGTGCTCTCCGTAGAGCTTACCAAAGAGCTGATCGCGAAGGATATTCTGGTTCTGACTGCAGGCTGTTCTTCAGGCGGAATCGAGAACTGCGGCCTGATGGAGCCCAAAGCGGCCGAGCTTGCGGGCCCGAAGCTGCGCGCGGTCTGCGAGAAACTGGGAATCCCGCCTGTGCTGAATTTCGGTCCCTGTCTTGCCATCGGACGTCTTGAGATCGTGGCTACGGAACTGGCCAAAGAGGTTGGCGTGGATCTTCCGCAGCTTCCTCTGGTTCTCTCCGCCGCGCAGTGGCTTGAGGAGCAGGCCCTTGCGGACGGATGCTTCGGACTGGCTCTGGGACTTCCCCTGCATCTGGGACTTCCGCCTTTCGTTACCGGAAGCGGCCTGGCAGTGAAGCTTCTCACAGAAGATATGAAGCAGCTTACCGGCGGACAGGTGATCATCAACGGCGACGCGAAAGAGAGCGCGGATATTCTGGAAAAGATCATTATGGAAAAACGTGCCGGACTGAATATCTGATAGGGGGACGTGACCATGAGAAGAATTATCATAGAAGCGGATAAATGCGACGGATGCAAAAGCTGCAGCCTGGCGTGCATGCAGGCCCACCGGAAGGATGCGGGCGATATCTATACGCTGGATCTCGGCAATCCGGCGAACGAGAGCCGCAATTTCATCTATAAGACGGCGGACGGCTACAAACCGGTATTCTGCCGCCACTGCGACGAGCCGGAGTGCGTGCTTTCCTGCATGAGCGGGGCGCTGACGAAGGATCCCCGGGACGGTCATGTCTATTATGACAGAGAAAAATGCGGCTCCTGCTTTATGTGTGTCATGAACTGTCCCTACGGCGTTCTCAAGCCGGACGACGAGACACACAGCGTCGTGATCAAATGTGATTTCTGCAGGGATCTGGGCGGCGAGCCAAGCTGTGTGAAGGCCTGTCCCAAGCAGGCGATTCACGTAGAGGAGGTGTGACGGAGATGAAGTATGTGATTATCGGAATCGGAGCGGCGGGAATGACTGCCGCCAGAACTCTCCGGGAACTGGCGCCTCAGGATGAGATCGTGATGCTCTCCGTGGATGAGAAACCCCATTCCCGCTGTATGCTGCACAAGTATTTAAGCCATGAGCGCGACGCGGACGGGCTGAACTTCGTTCCGGATGATTTCTTCACGGAGAACAATATCTGGCAGATCCCGGGACAGAGAGTGACGAAACTGGATACCCGGGCGAAGAAGGTGTATTACGGAACAGAAGGGTACGCCTGTGATTATGATAAGCTGCTCATCGCTACAGGCGCGGAGAGCTTTATCCCGCCGGTAGGGGATCTTAGGACCGCTCCCAATGTGTTCGGACTCCGTCATTTAAGCGACGCGAAAGCTATCGATGAGAAAGCCCGGACAGCGAAGAAGGTTGTGATCATCGGTTCCGGCCTCGTAGGCCTGGATGCGGCTTACGGCCTTCTTGAGCAGAAAAAAGAGATCACCATTGTGGAGATGGCGGAGAGGATCCTTCCCATCCAGCTGGATGAAAAGGGCGCGGCGGAATATCAGAAGCGCTTTGAAAAGGCCGGCTGCCGTTTCTGCCTGGGAAGAAAAGGCGCGGACACCGTCACCAATGAAAAAGGCGAGATCACCCATGTGGTCCTGGATAACGGCGAGAAACTGGAATGCGACATGGTGATCGTGGCCGCCGGAGTGAGAAGCGCTGTGGCAGGCTTTGAGGACAGCGGTCTTGTGATCGACCGGGGAATCAAGGTCAACGATTATATGCAGACCAGCGAACAGGACGTGTACGCGGCGGGAGACGTGACAGGCCTTTCCGGCATCTGGCCCAACGCTCAGAAACAGGGCAGGATCGCCGCCCAGAATATGGTCCTTGGAAATAAGTTTATGTATGTGGACCGTTTTGCGGCGAAAAATACCATTAACTTCTTCGGTCTGGTGTCTCTCTGCGTGGGAGCCCTGAATCCGGAAGAAGGAGACCAGGTGATCGCCCGGGAGAGCCGGGACCAGTATGAGAGGGCGATTTTCAGGAATCACCGTCTTGTGGGATTCCTGCAGCAGGGAGATATCTCCCATGACGGCATTTACCAGTATCTCATCAAGAACGGGATCGACCTTGCCGGACGGGAAGAGGAGATCTTTTCTCTCAGCTTCGCGGATTTCTACGATGTGAAAGAGAACGGAGAATATATCTATTCTGTATAGTGTATTGTTTTTCTGTGAAATATAAAAGAAAGCTCCGCCATGTGGATGTTGTGGCATACATTCACGCGGCGGAGCTTTTGTCAGGAAACCGGAGTTTTTTGTGACAACACAAATTATTTGTGTTAGAATCAGTGTAAGACATAAACCTGACTTAAGGTCAATAGATGTTTTGTGATTTTTCTGTGAAAAACATGAGAGAAAGATACCGGCTGGAACCGGTGAAAGGAGAGAGAGGATGTATACCATAGGACAGATTTCGGAGATGTTCCATCTTCCCATATCCACCCTTCGTTATTATGACCGGGAGGGGCTTTTTCCCAATCTTCAGAGATCCGGCGGAGCCCGCAGATTTACGGACAGGGAAATAGAAACCCTCCGGGTGATCGAATGCCTGAAAAAATCGGGACTGGAAATCAGGGATATCAAGGTTTTCATGGAATGGTGCTCGATGGGCAGCAGTACGTATCCCCGGAGACTGGAGCTGTTTGTACGCCAGGAGGAGGCGGTCCGGGAAGAAATGCGCGGGCTTGAAAAAACGCTGGCAATGATCCGCTACAAACGCTGGTATTATGAACAGGCAATGAAAGACGGAAATGAGGACGGCGTGCGTTCCCTTCTTCCGGATCATCTTCCGGAAGAGATCCAGAAGCTTTATGATCTGGCAAATGAAGAATGAAGATACTGACAGATACTGGGGCTGCGCAGGGAATCGGATCATAGGGAACAAAAGGGAGAACAGAAATGAAAGATGAATGTAGAAGAAAAGAGGAGCCGGAAATTGTGATCATCGGAGCCTCGATCCTGGACGTGCTGGCGTATCCGGCAGATGAGGAGGTTTTCCGTACCGGCTCCTCCCCTGCGGAGGATATCCGGCTGTCTGTGGGAGGAGACGCGCTCAACGAGGCCACGGTACTGGCGCGGCTGGGAATGAAAGTGCTGCTGGAGACAGTGATTGGTTCCGGGAAAGCGGGGAAGTTCATCCTGGATCACTGCAGGGACTGCGGGATCCTTCTTCCGGCGGACTGTGTCAGAGAAGATTTTTCCACGGGGATCAACGTGGTGCTTGTAAGCCACGACGGTTCCAGACATTTTCTCACCAATCCTCACGGATCCCTGAGAAGGCTGACACTGCAGGATATCCATATGCCTTTTCCGCAAAGCACGAAGATCGTGTGCTTCGCCAGTATCTTTGTTTTTCCGGAGATAGGGCCAAAAGAACTGGAAGTGATCTTCCGGACCGCTGGAGAACAAGGGAAAATCGTATGCGCGGATATGACGAAACGGAAGAAAAATGAGACGGTAGAGGAACTTGCGGAGGCGCTTTCTTATGTGGATTATCTGATACCCAATGATGAAGAAGCTATGCTGCTTACCGGGAAAAATACAGTGGAAGAGGCAGCGGAAAGTCTTAGAAGAGCCGGCGTAAAAACAGTAGTCGTTAAATGCGGAAGTAAAGGCTGTTATGTATGTGGACGGGAGAAAAGCTTCTGGATGCCCGCTGAGAAAAATGTAAAATGCATAGACACCACAGGATCGGGAGACAGCTTCGTGGCAGGATTCCTACATGCGCTTGCCCAAGGAAGAAACGTCAGGGAATGCGCGGAATACGGAAATAAATGCGGCGCAAATGCAGTGTCTGTGGCGGGAGCCACAGACTGGACAGAGAAAATCGGGTTTCCCCTATAATAATAGGGGAAGACTTAAGCTGCTACAAAAGCCCCAGATACTTTAAGGCCTGTATAATCCCTTCTTCTTCGTTGCTTCCGGTGATATAATCCGCCGCTTTTTTAATTTCAGGCGCAGCATTTCCCATGGCGATACCGCAGCCTGCCCACTGTAGCATTTCGTAATCATTTTCGCTGTCTCCGATGGCTGCTGTTTCTTCAGGAGAAATATGAAGAATCTGGCATAGGCGGATAAGTCCTTCCCGTTTACTCCATCCTTCCCGGCAGATCTCGATATTGAAATCGGTGGTGGAGATGGGGAAGACGCCGGGAATACGGGAAAGACGCTGCTTGAGTTCCTGATTTTCCCTTTGGCTTACGCAGACAATGTGAAATTTGCTGATAGGATGTTTTTTGTCAAAAACAAAGTCATCCAGGCTTTCTAAATGGGTGTTCGTATAAAGAAGCTGGGAAATATAGTCTTTGCTGCAGCTGCTTTCTTTTAAATTCTGTCTTCCTTCGGCTCCGTCATAAGCAGTAAGCCCATGATAGATTTCGATAAAAGTTTTGTATTCTCTGGCAAGAGAATACACTGCGCATCCGGTCTCCAGAGGAAGTGTGCTGGCATGCAGAAGAGTGCCGGAAGAACCTTCTGTAACAGTTGTACCGTTAGCGTTGATATAATAGGGAAAAGCCGGGAAATCTCCCAGCACAAAGCGGCTGTTCTGATAGCTTCTGCCCGTACAGGGAACGAAAAATGTTTTTGAGGTATTCAGACAGGTGAGAATAGCTTTCCTGACTGTGGGAGCAATGGTACAGTCATTTCTCAGCAAAGTGCCGTCAAGATCAATGGTAATCAGCTTTGGTACCATGAAAAAATCTTCCTTTCTTTCTGTTTGACTAAATGAAATTAAGCAATGCTTATTTTAGAACGAAAATGGGAAAAATGCAATAAGAAGTTCGCATGAGAGAAAAAGTTTTTTGAAAGCCGGACGGGAAATTGCTTGATTATTTTTAGGAAATTTAGTACAATTTAGTTTAGAAAAAGGAGGTGGCGCAGAAGAATGAGTTTAAAGGCGAAGGACATTGCGCAGATGCTGGGAGTGTCTACGGCGACGATTTCTTTGGTGCTGAATAATAAACCTGGTGTGGGGGAGCAGAAACGGCAGGAAATCATAGGAAAGATCAGAGAACTTGGATGCGAACATCTGTTGAAGGATGTTCCGGTGATCAATGGAAATATTGGTTTTGTAGTTTATAAGACGGTTGGGAGGATAGTTGACGAATCTCCGTTTTTTACGTATATTCTGGAAGGTCTGAATAATAGTCTTAGTGGATATGGCTATAATCTCAGTTTTGTGTATATGAATAAAGATACAGATGTGGAAATACAGAAAACACAGCTCAGATCTTCGGATTGTAAGGGGTTTATTATTTTTGGCGTGGAGATGAAGCGGGATGATCTTCAGGTGTTTGTAGATACCGGTCTTCCTTTTGTAGTTTTGGATAATTCTTTTCAGGACAGTGATGTGGATTCCGTTGCAATCAATAATTCTCAGGGGATCAGTAAAGTTATGCAGTACTGCTACGAAATGGGCCACAGAAGGATCGGCTATATCCGCTGTCGGGACCGGATCACCAGTTTTGAGGAGAGATACTGCGCCTATAAGCGGTGGCTGGGATATCTGGGACTGCCTTTTGATGAGTCGCTTGTCTGTGACGTGGATTATTCGGAACAGATGGTACGGCGAGAGATAAAAGAATATCTGGAGAATATTAATACGCCTCCCACAGTGTTCGTTGCGGAAAATGATTTTCTTGCATGCAGCGCGCTTCAGGGAATACAGGATTTTGGGTACAAAGTACCAGGGGATATTTCAATTATAGGGTTTGATGACCGTCCGATCTGTCAAATGATGGTTCCGGCGGTAACTACAGTAAATGTTCCGAAAGACGCTTTTGGAGCCAGTGCAGTAGAAATGCTGATGGCAAAGATGAAAACGGCCCGTTCCTATTCGTTGAAAACAGAGATTGGAACACGTTTGATCGAGCGGGAAAGTGTGAAAAAAATAAGATAAAATTAAGAAATATTTAGTTAAGGATGCATTGCCTGAAATGGAAAAAACCATGGGCAATGTATTTTTTTGGGCATATTTTCCACAAAATTTATCATTGTTATAAAAATAACTAAATTTGTGTGCGAATATTGATTAATTTTTAACGAAAAATAACAATAAAAATATAAATAAAATTTAAAAACATATTGACATTTAACAAAAATAATGATATCATCCAAATAAATAAAGAGCTTAACAAACTAAATAAAATTTATAACCTGAAAGGAGGACCCTCATGGAAAATTTATCTGCATTAGCCTATGAGCTGAGAAAAAATGTAGTAGATATGATAATGGAGGGCAAGGCGGGCCATATCGGAGGCGATATGAGTGTAATGGAAATCCTGACGGAGCTTTATTTTGACCAGATGAATATAACTCCTGAGAATATGGATTCTCCAGACAGAGACAAATTTGTGATGAGCAAGGGACATTCTGTTGAAGCTTTATACTCCGTGCTGGCTAAAAAGGGCTTTTTCTCTATTGAAGAAGTGATCAAAAAATTTAGTAAATTTGGATCTGAATTTATCGGTCATCCCAACAATAAATTGCCCGGGATCGAAATGAATTCTGGATCTTTGGGACATGGACTTCCTGTTAGTGTCGGAATGGCTTTGGAAGGAAAAATGGACGGGCGTTCCTGCCGTGTATATACTGTGATGGGCGACGGGGAACTGGCAGAAGGCTCTGTATGGGAAGGAGCTATGGCAGCCAGTCAGTATAAGCTGGATAACCTTTGTGCGGTAGTAGACAGAAACCGCCTTCAGATTTCAGGAAATACAGAAGATGTAATGCATCAGGATGATCTTCATGAACGTTTCAGAAGCTTCGGATGGCATGTGATCGATGTGGCGGACGGAAATAGTATCAGTCAGTTAAGGGATGCTTTTAATGAGGCGAAGCAGGTAAAAGGAAAACCAACGGTTCTTATAGCCAATACAGTGAAAGGCTGCGGCTCTGCTGTAATGGAGGACAAAGCATCCTGGCATCATCATGTACCAAGTCAGGAAGAATATATGCAGATTATGAAAGATCTGGAAGAAAGGAAGGAGGCGGCCCTTCATGAGTAAGATTGCAAATAAGCAGATGATATGTGAAGTACTGATGGAAGCAGCCAAGACAGATAAAGACATTGTTGCTCTGTGCAGTGATTCCAGAGGGAGCGGTTCTTTTACGCCTTTCGCAGATACATATCCGGAACAATTTGTAGAAACCGGAATTGCGGAGCAGAATCTGGTAAGTGTTTCTGCAGGACTTGCAAAATGCGGAAAAAAGCCTTATGCGATTTCTCCGGCCTGTTTCCTTTCGACTAGAAGTTATGAGCAGGCGAAAGTGGACGCGGCTTATTCCAATACAAATGTGAAACTTATCGGCATCAGCGGAGGCATCAGCTATGGCGCTCTGGGAATGAGCCATCATTCCGCTCAGGATATTGCGGCTATGGCGGCAATACCCAATATGAGAGTTTATATTCCAAGTGATCATCTTCAGACAAAAGAACTTATTAAAGCACTTTTAAAAGATGAAAAACCGGCATACATCCGTGTGGGGCGAAATGCAGTAGATCCTGTATATGAGGAAGACAATGTTCCTTTTGAAATGGACAGGGCAACTGTTGTATGCGAAGGTACAGATATCGCTATCATTGCCTGCGGGGAAATGGTAAGGCCTGCCAGAGACGCGGCGGAACTATTGAAGGATAAAGGAATCAGCGCTTCGGTAATTGATATGTACTGTATAAAACCTTTGGACAGAAAAGCTGTCATAGACGCGGCGGAAAAAGCAAAAGCAGTCATCACCGTAGAAGAGCATTCGCCTTTTGGCGGTCTTGGTTCCATGGTAAGCCAGGTAGTAGGGGAGGTATGTCCCAAAAAGGTGATTAATATGAGCCTTCCGGATTCTCCTGTAATTACGGGAACTTCAAAAGAAGTATTCGATTATTATGGGCTGAACAGTGAGGGTATCGCAAAGAAGGCAATGGAGCTGATGGAAAAATGAATGGAAAATATTTGATCAGTATAGATCAGAGCACCCAGGGAACAAAAGCGCTGCTTTTTGACAGCAGCGGAAATCTGATTAAGCGTACAGATAAAGCCCATGAACAGATTGTCAATGAAAAGGGCTGGGTCTCTCATGATCCTTCAGAAATTTATGAAAATACCCTGGAAGTGGTGAGACGCCTTATAGAAGAGGCTGGAATAGATAAGGCATTTGTGGCAGGAGTCGGGATCTGTAATCAGAGGGAAACTTCTCTTGCTTGGGATAGAGTTACGGGAGAACCGCTGGGCCTGGCGATCGTATGGCAGTGCGCCCGGGCTGTAGATATCTGCGAGAGAGTTGAAAAAACAGGACAGGCTGAGAAAATACGAGAAAAAACAGGGATGAACCTGTCGCCTTACTTTCCGGCATCAAAAATTGCGTGGATTCTGGAAAATGTAGAAGGAGCAAAAGAAAAGGCGGATGCCGGACAGCTCTGCCACGGAACCATTGACAGTTGGCTTATCTATAAGCTTACAAATGGACAATCCTATAAAACCGATTATTCTAATGCATCCAGAACACAGCTTTTTAATATTTTTGATCTGAAATGGGATGAAGAAATCTGTGAAATGTTTGGAATTGATGCGAAAAATATGGCGGAGGTCTGTGACTCGAATTCTAATTTCGGAGAAACAGATTTTGAAGGTTTTCTTCCGCATCCTGTTCCTATTCACGGAGTGCTGGGAGATTCTCACGGCGCGCTGTTCGGTCAAGGCTGTCTGAATCCCGGAATGATTAAGTCCACCTATGGAACAGGCTCTTCGATCATGATGAATATTGGAGAGAATCCGGTATTGAGCACTCACGGAGTGGTGACTTCTCTGGCCTGGCGTATGGATGGAAAAGTGAACTATGTTCTGGAAGGAAATCTGAATTATACAGGAGCAGTAATTACCTGGCTGAAAGACGATATGGGGCTGATTACTTCCCCGGCAGAAACACAGAAACTGGCGGAAGAGGCTTCAAAAGATGACCAGACCTATCTGGTTCCTGCTTTTTCCGGCCTTGGAGCACCTTATTGGGACAGCAGGGCGGAAGCGGCAGTGGTAGGAATGACAAGGATGACTAAGAAGGCAGAAGTGGTGAAAGCGGGGCTTGAGTGTATTGCGTACCAGATTACTGACATTGTAAAAGCCATGAGTGAGGATGCCGGAGTAAAGGTAGAGGAGCTGAGAGTAGATGGCGGTCCTACCAGAAATGAATATCTGATGCAGTTCCAAAGCGACATCGCGGAGGCTGTAGTCCAAGTCCCGGATGCAGAGGAATTATCTGGAATCGGCCCGGCTTATGCGGCTGGCATTGCCCTGGGATTCTGGGGAGAAGAAATTTTTCAGAAACTGAAACGCAGGCGTTATGAGCCTCATATGGCTTCCGAAACGGCGGATCAAAAATATGCCGGATGGAAAAAAGCAGTGGCCAGAGTACTGGCTGAAGTATAAAAACAAAAAGAAAAGGGGAATCAAAAATGGAAGGCAAAATGAAAGTATGTGTGTTGACGGGAAAAAAGAAACTGGAGTGGGTGGAAAGAGACATTCCGCAGCCTGGAAAAGGAGAACTGCAGATCAAGCTGGAATATGTAGGCGTATGCGGATCAGATCTTCATTTCTACCAGGAAGGACAGTTGGCGAACTGGACGCTTGACGGTCCCCTGGCGCTGGGCCATGAGCCGGGCGGAGTAGTAACCGCCATCGGTGAAGGTGTAGAGGGGTTTGAGATCGGTGATAAGGTTTCTATTGAGCCGGCAGTTCCCTGCGGTGAATGTGAGGACTGCAGAAAAGGAAATTACAATCTCTGCAAAAATATTAAGATGCTGGCAATCCCAGGCGAGAGAGACGGTGTAAATGCAGAATACTGCGTACACAGCGCAAGTATGTGTTATAAGCTTCCGGAGAACATGAGCACTTTGGAAGGCGCTATGATCGAGCCGCTGGCAGTTGGTATGCATGCTACAGAACTCTCCAATGCAAAAATCGGCGAGACAGCGATTGTACTGGGAAGCGGATGTATCGGACTTTGCACGATCATGAGCTTGAAAGCAAGAGGTGTCAGTGAAATTTATGTGGCAGACGTAATGGATAAACGCTTGGAAAAGGCTTTGGAAATAGGGGCTACAAGAGTATTTAACAGTACAAGAGAAAGCATTGAGGAATTTGCCAAAACACTTCCGGGCGGCGGAGCGGATCAGGTATATGAATGTGCCGGAAACCGGGTAACTACTCTTCAGACATGTAAATTAATAAAACGTGCTGGAAAAGTTACTCTGGTAGGCGTGTCTCCGGAACCTATCCTGGAGCTGGATATTGCTACATTAAATGCAATGGAAGGTACAATTTATTCGGTATACCGCTACAGAAACCTGTGGCCAAAGGCAATAGCGGCTGTTTCTTCCGGACTGATCCCTGTAAAGGACATTGTTTCTCACGAATTTGATTTCAAAGACTGTATCGAGGCTATTGATTACAGTTTGAATCACAAAGATGAAGTTATTAAAGCGGTAGTAAAATTTCAGTAATAAAAATCAAGAAAAAAGGAGGAAAACAAAATGTTAAAGAAGAAAATGGTAGCGCTGGTGATGACCGCAGTCATGGCAGGATCTTTAGGAGGAGGGGTAAATGCTGTATACGCTGCACAGGCAGGTGACAGTGCAACAGGAAAAACCAGCCTGGCAGATGCTGAGTTTGATACAAGCTATGAGCCGAAGGAAGACAGCTACAAAATCTACTGTACTTATAAAAATATCCATAGCTGGTATGATGCAATTAAAACCGGTATTGACGCCGCAGTAGCTGACTTTGCGGACAAAGGTGCAACTATTGACTATGAATGGTACGGACCGGCAGAGCCAGATGCAGTAGATCAGGTGAATTCTATTGAAACAGCAGTAGGTCAGGGATATGATCTGATTGCCGTAGATGTTAATCAGCCGGAAACAACAGCAAAAGCTATTGATGAAGCAGTGGCCGCAGGCGTACCGGTAGCAACATTTGCAAGTTCCGACGTAGAAGATTGCGACAGATCTTTCTTTGTGGGAAATACAGATAACTATGGGGACGGATGCGCTCTGGCCAAAGCTGTCTGTGAAAAAATGGGCGGAAAAGGACAGATTGCGATTTTGGCAGGAACTATGGGCGCAGCTTCTCATGAAGAACGTCTTCAGGGCTTCAAAGATACGATTGCAGAATATCCGGATATTGAGATTGTAGATGAGCAGAGAGATAATGACTCTGTAGAAAAAGCGATCAGCATTACGGAATCCTGGCTGCAGGCATATCCGGATCTCGGAGGAATTCTCTGCAATAATATGTCCAATCCGGTAGGCGCATGTCAGGCAGTCAGCGATGCAGGAAAATCCGGCGATATCATCATCGGCGGTATGGATCATGATCTTCGTACACTGGAATACTTAAAAGATGGCACCCTGTATGTAGCTCAGGTACAGAACTGCTACGATATGGGATATAAGCTGATCTACAATGCTATCAAAACAATTGACGGCGAAGAAGCAGAGGAGTCCACAGCAGTTGGTTCTACTTCGGTATATGCAGAAGACGCAGACCAGTATATTGAAATGTTATATGGAGAGGATGCAAATGCAAAGGCAGAATAATACAGAGCCGCTTTTGATCGAGATGCGGGATATTGTAAAAACATTCCCGGGCACAAAGGCTCTTGATGGTGTGACGTTAAAACTCAGAAAAGGTGAAATCCACGCCCTGGTAGGGGAAAATGGAGCCGGAAAAAGTACTCTGATGAATATTCTGACAGGCCAATTCTATATGGACAGCGGAGAAGTGCTGATGGAGGGAGAACCGATCAGGTTCTCCTCTCCGCGGGAAGCTATGAGCAAGAATATTGTTCTTGTACCGCAGGAACTGAACCTTGTACCGGAAGCCAGCGTGGCGGAAAATGTTTTTCTGGGAAACGAAGTGTTAAGCGGACGGCTTATCAACTGGAAAGAAACAGCCAAAGAGGCAGAGCGGCTTCTTGATCTTCTGGATGTTCATGTAGATGTTTCCCAACCTGTCAAGAATTTGTCGGCGGCCTACCAGCAATTGGTCTCTATTGCAAGAGCTCTGGCTTATGAACCTAAGGTTTTGATTCTGGATGAGCCTACGGCGGTTTTGACCAACCGGGAAACGGAAAGTCTTTTTAAGTCAATGCAAAAACTGAAAAAGAGCGGTACCGCCATGGTATTCATTACTCATCATTTGGATGAAGTTATGGAGCAGACAGACCGTATCACGATTATGAGAGACGGATGTCTTGTAAAAGAAGTCCTGACGTCTGATATAACAAAAGAAGAGATGATCAATCAGATGGCAGGAAAAAAGGTACAGATTACCACTCATGTAAATAGAAAAGTTTCCGAGGAAGTGTTTTTTGAAGCAAAAAATCTTTCCAGAGAGGGAGAATTCCATAATGTGAGCTTCCAGGTTCATAAGGGAGAAATCCTCGGAGTGGCCGGACTTGTAGGAGCAGGACGTACGGAGATCTTTAAATGTGTCTTTGGCATTACTGAGAAAGAGCGGGGCGGGAAAACATTTATTGAAGGAAAAGAAGTACATATAAAATCTCCCATTGATGCCATCAATTATGGGATGGGCTATGTGTCTGAAGAGCGTCGTCACGACGGAATTACGCCGGATATGTCCGTTATGGAAAATATGATGCTTCCTTCCTATGATAGAATAAAAAAGAACGGACTGATCAACTACAAAAAAGCTGTGGAAATTGCAGAACAGTTTATTCATTCATTTAAGATTAAGACCGCATCCCGTGACACACTGATAAAAAATCTTTCGGGCGGCAATCAGCAGAAAGTGATTGTTGCCAGATGGATGGCAAAGGGCATTAAAATGTTGATTCTGGATGAACCTACCCGGGGCATTGACGTAAATGCCAAAGGAGAAATCCACCAGCTTATCCGTGAACTTGCAGACAATGGGGTGGCCGTAGTGGTGATTTCCTCAGAAATGGAAGAAGTTATGGCTCTGTCTGACAGAATTATGGTTGTCCATCAGGGACGGATCAGCGGATATATTACAGATGTGGACAGAATTACACAGGAAGATGTCCTGAAAGTGGCATTTCAATAGGGAGGTAGAATCGAAAAATGAATAAAGTAAAAAGCTTTTTTAAATCGACTGCCGGAATGGTTCTGATCGTTACGATTCTGGTTGGAATTGTGGTACATCTGGCTACAGGAAATTTCTTTACAGCGTATAATATCAGTACTCTGACACGAGCGGCATCTTTTGTGATCATCGTTGGTTTCGGACAGACGATAGTTCTTCTGACAGGAGGGATCGATCTGTCGGTGGCTACCATAGGATCTGTCTGCGGTATGTTTTCCGCTATTTTTATGGTGAATTATGGAATGAATCCATATCTCGCCATTATTATTTCCAGTCTTTTGGGAATCATCCTGGGAGGAGTGAATGGATTCTTTATCGCATATTTTAAAATGACACCGTTTATCGTAACTCTGGCGACAATGCAGATATATAAGGGTATTGTCTATGTTATCACAAAAGGTATGCCTATCACTGGAATGCCGGAATCTGCCGAGACTCTGGGAAACGGTGTGATTGGCGGTGTTCTCCCCAACATTGTGATCATTATGGCTCTGATCTGCGTGATTCTGACGATTATGCTGAAAAGAACGAAATTCGGACGCTACATTTATGCGCTGGGCGGAAACAGAAACTGTGCTAAAATCGTAGGTGTTCCAACAGAGCGCATTGAGATGATGGTATACTGCTTAAGCGGACTTCTTTCTGCCATAGCAGGTGTTCTGATGGCATGCAGGCTGGCGTCTTTCCAGGCGAGCATCGGCGAAAGCTGGCAGATGGATTCCATTACAGCCTCTGTACTGGGCGGAACTTCCATGTCAGGCGGTATTGGAAATGTCCTTGGAACCATTATCGGCGGAGTTTTGAGCAGCGTGATCAGCACCTGTATTACCCTCCTCAGAGTTTCCTCTTATTGGGAAACAATTGTAACAGGCGCGGTTGTTCTTATTGCTGTCCTGATTGATGCGGTAAAAGATAATGCAGTGATCAAGAGCAGGATCAAGGGAATCTTTACCAGAGGATAATATTTGACGCTTTGGAAGAAAAGGCATAGTGCGTGTATAATTTGGAAAGAAAAAACTTAAAGAGGCGTATGAGACACAGGAGTGTAAGTCTCATATGCCTTGTTTTTTTATTTGCTAGCGCAGGAAATATTTTATGCTTTATCTTCTTTCCGGAAACTGATATAATAAATATGAATTTTTTGACAATAAGTTTTATAAGATAAGGAGGGCTTTGTGCGAAGATTTTACAAATGTTGCAGTAAAATGGCAGCTCTTGGAATGGCAATGATTCTGGCATTTCCGGTTACCGGATATGCGGCAGAAACTGAGAAAGAAGAGCAGGAAACACAAGAAACGGTCATTCAGCAGGAAGAAAAGCCGGATCTGCAAGATGATTTTTATGAAGCAGTTAACTATGATATGTTTCAGCAATGGGAAATTCCGGCAGATAAAGCTGCACAAAACTGGTTTTATATTGTGCAGGAGCAGAATGATGAGCGTCTTCTTCAGATGGTTAAAGAAGCATCTGAAGATGAGGATGCAGAAGTTGGAAGCGACAGTTACAATGTAGGCGCTTTTTATCTCACGGGAATGGATACGGAAGCCAGAGATCAGGGCGGCTATGGTGAGGCTGGAAACGCCTTCCTGGAAAAAGTAGATCAGGCCCAGAGTGTGGAAGAGCTTGTGAAAGCCTGTCTTACCTTTTATCGCGAATACGGCATTGCCAGTTTGCTGGGATTCACTTATGGGGTAGATGGGGAAGACTCCAGCCAGAATGTTCTTTATTTAGTAGGCGGAGATACTGGACTTTCAAAAGAAATCTGGTTTTCTGATGACGCAGCAAATCAAAAACAGGTGGAGTTATTTCAAACATATATGCAGGAACTTTTGAAGATTAACGGTCTGTCTGAAGATGAAGCTTCCAGTACTGTAAAAGAGGTAGCAGATATGATGAAAGCTCTGGCAGAGAATTCGTTGGGTCTGGCTGACTTGTATGATCCTCAGAAAACTTATAATGTATATAAGGCTTCAGATGTAGAAGAATTGTTCGGGGAATCTGTTTCTTCCGAAACCTTGGAAGAGATATTTGGAATTTCGCCGGATGAAAAAATGATTATTTCTGATGTAGGGTGTATGGAAAAAGTTGCCTCTTTTTTGAAAGATGAAAACTTGGAGCTTTTGAAGAAATATGTAAAAGTTAGTCTGTACCGGGATCTTTCACCATATGTAGACACAAAAAGCCATGAGGCGCAGCAGACATACGTCAATTCGGTAAATGGCCTGGAAGAGGGAGAACCGTATGAGCAGCAGATTTGCTCCAGTGTTCAGAGTAATCTGGGGTTCCAGTGCGGAAAGCTGTTCAGTGAAAAGTACTTTCAGGAGGATACAAGATCCCAAATTCAGTCAATGATTGACCAGGTGGCGGAAGTATTTGAAAACAGACTGGAAAATATGGAGTGGATGAGCCCGGAAACAAGAGCGCAGGCCATAGAAAAACTGCAGACATTGGATGCCAGGATTGGATGCCCTGACGAATGGCCTCAGGAGGACTATGAATTACAATTGAAACGTCCGGAAGAGGGAGGTGTCTATGTTGATAACCTTATGGAAATTGCGCATGTGCAGATGGAGCAGGTATTCCAGACAAAAGATGAACCTGTAGACAAATCGGAATGGCTCGTATATCCTCAAGAGGTGAATGCGTACTATGATACCTCCACTAACAGCATTACTATTCTTGCCGGCATTCTGCAGGAACCTTTCTATGATCCGGATGCGGAGCCGGAAGAGAATTTAGGAAAGATCGGCGCAGTTATAGGACATGAAATTACTCATGCTTTTGACAGTGCCGGAGCACAGTATGACGCGGAAGGAAATATCCGAAATTGGTGGACGGACGAGGATCTGGAATACTTCCAGGAACTGTCCCAGAAGGTAATAGACTATTATGACGGTATGGAAATTGCAGGACTGGAAGTAAATGGAGAGCAGACAGTGACGGAAAATATTGCAGATCTGGGAGGGCTTTCCTGTGTTCTTGAAATTGCTGAACAAAACGGCTATGATCTAAAAACAGTGATGGAGTCCTGGGCGTCTTTGTGGGCGGAAGAACTTCGTCCGGAGGCGCTTTCTAATCAAATTGCAACGGATGTACACTCTCCGGGAAAAATCCGTGTAAATGCGGTGCTGTCGGCGATGGATCAGTTCTATGATGTTTATGGAATTGAGGAGGGGGACGGTATGTACTGTGCACCTGAAGAAAGACCTAAAATCTGGTAAAATGTACGATCAGAAAGAAGTAGTATTAATATCTGGGAAATAGAAATTGTAAAGAGTACAACTCCTCATAAGCCGGAGAGTTGTACTCTTTATATTTTAAGCCTAATTGATACAGATTATTTGATGGAAATCACATAAGCCTTTTCAAATACTCCATCGCTGTCCAGTTTATTGATATTCGGCTTTTGACTAAGTTCATCTTCAAAGCCTGAATTGTCGCAGCGCCCCATCCATGGCTCCAGACAGACAAAGGGAGCGTCCATGGAAGAGGACCAGATGCCGAAGCTCGGGAAGCCCTGGCAGATAAGCTCCACATACGGTGTGCCGTCAGGAAGCGCGATCCCGGCCTTTGTGATCTGATTATTGTCAAAAATAAGCGCGTCTCTGTCGAACATGTGAGGATCGATCCTGCAGGCGCCGTTTTCCAGAGGCAGAGTGCGGGTCTGGTCCGGAAGGGCCGTTCCGGTGGAGAGATCCAGAAGACAGTAAGTAAGCTGCTGCTGGCCGCTGAAAGTAAGGAAATACTGATCGCGGCTGGTGTCCGGAAGTACAGGTACACGAAAAGCCGGATGTCCTCCGATAGTAAAAAACATGGTTTCTGTATCCTTGTTGATCACCTTCCAGGAAACAGAAATATCCTTTCCGTGGAGTCTATGGGTGATATAGAGTTCAAATGTGAAAGGATAGAACTCTCTGGTAGCGTCAGAAGAAGTCAGGAAATGGGTGACAGAGACGTTGGATTTTTCTGTGCAGACGAAATCCATATCCCGCGCGAAACCATGCTGTCCGCAGCTGTATGTCTGCCCGCCGATCAGGCACTGATCCTGATAATATCTTCCCACATTGGGGAAAAGCACGGGCGCATGGCGCTTCCAGTGGGCGGGATCCGCGTTCCAGAGAACCTGACGGTCCCTTTCTTTGTCGTAGATCTCTGACAGCTCTGCTCCGTGATCGTCGATCTTTATGCGGAGCGCCTCGTTTTCCAGTGTGTGAACCATATGCATACCTCCTGGTGATTTATTCCCGGCCGGTGGGATACCGCCGGTTATTCTTCGTTTTTATCCTTTGTTTCCGGAACTTCCACAATGGCCTCCACGATCTTGTGTCTCGCCACGGATTTGACGTGGATGATCATGCCGCTGCTCTCGCAGGTGAACTGGCTTCCGTCCTCGGGGATGCAGTCGATAATGCTGTAGATGAAACCGTTGAAGGTATCGTAGTCTCCCTCGGGAAGTGTGACGTGAAGGGCTTCCGCCACGTCGTCCAGTTCCACGTCGCCCCGAACCAGCCAGGATGTGGCGGAAAGTTTCTGGATCTTCTCCGGATTTTCTTCGTTTTCTTCATAGATATCGCCCACCAGTTCCTCCAGAAGATCGTGGAGAGTGGCGATACCGGCCATTTCACCGTATTCGTTGAGAAGGACGGCGAAATAATTCCGGGTCTGTTTCATATGGTCGAACAGTTTGGCCGCCTTCATGCTCTCAGGAATGAAGTGGGCCGGTTTTACCGCTTTGGCGAGGACGTTCTCTCTGGAGAAATCGTCCAGACGGAAATAATCCTTGGTATCCAGGATTCCGATGATATTGTCTTTGGTCTCCTGACATACCGGATAGTAGCTGTGGCGGTTGCGGTAAATGGTTTCTTTCCATTCGTCCATGGAATCTTCGGTATCCAGAACGATCACGTCCGTACGGTGAGTGCAGACCTGTTCCGTGGAGATATCGTGGAACTCAAAAATATTCTGGATGAACTCGTTTTCCTGTGTGTCGATGACTCCCTGGGCGTTTCCTTCCATGAGCATCATCTGGATCTCTTCCTTGGTCACCTGGTCGTCGTTCTCAGCCGGATTGATGCCGATCAGTCTGAGGATCAGGTTTGTAGATACCGTCAGCAGGGACACCAGGGGAGAGAAGATCTTGGCAACTCCGTAAAGGGTGGGAGCCAGACCAAGGGAAAGAGACTCTGAATTCTTCATGGCGATCCGTTTCGGCACCAGCTCGCCGAAGACGATACTGATATAGGAAAGGATCACTGTGATCAGTACCATGGCGATGGAATTCAGTGTCTTAACCGGTACGGGAACCCCTGCGGAGACAAGGGCGTCCACAATGATCCCGGCGAAGTTGTCGGAAGCGAACGCACTGTTCAGGAATCCCGACAGGGTGATGGCAACCTGGATGGTGGCCAGGAAACGGGCCGGCTGTTCGGTAAGGACGGACAGTTTCTTAGCCCTCTTGTTGCCGTCGTCCACGAGACATTTCAGTTTCGTCTCATTCATGGAGATCACTGCGATCTCGGCGCTTGCGAAGATCGCGTTCAAAAATGTAAAAACAATAATTAAGATAATTGAGCCTAACATGGTTTTGTTTCTTAAAATCCTCCTGTTTTCCGTAGTAATATTATTTGCAAAAAAACACAAAAAGGTATAGCCTGTAAGCCGCGCTCACAAGCTATACCTCTATATATTCATGATTTTTATGCGGGAATCAGTAGTATGGCATTCGTCAGATGAATCTTCCACGCAAATCTCACATCCTTTCTCTTATCGTAGAAAGATATCATATTTTCATAAAAATGTCAACATTTTCGGCGAAGAACCGGCTGTGGACAGGGTGGAAGGGAGCGGATACAGGCAATCTGAAAAATCTTGACATTTTGTCATTTCATGATAAACTTTTAGATGAAATCAGTAATACAAAGGGGTGCTGGGGCAAGCCCGGCTGAGATGGATACCGTGTTCGTATCGGACCCGTTGACCTGACCTGGATAATGCCAGCGTAGGGAATATAAAGGATCGTCACGTCTGGCCGAAGATTGACTCCCGCAGGTTCCCTGTGGGATTTTTTT
>LBJMC04200__coassemble_199_pt1 | contig 62884 bp, 54 predicted proteins | sample LBJMC04200__metabat2_low_PE_022 | metagenome-assembled genome bin LBJMC04200 | reverse complement strand
AGAATATTGTGAAACCGAAAATATCAAAAGCGGCGTTCTTTTCATAACTATTGACATTCATAAGCTATTGCGATAGTCTACAATTAAAAATTGGTTATTGTGATAGTGTTGGATTTGTAGAGGAAATTAAACAGTTGCGGGCTGATGTTTAGAGAATTGGTTATGCTTGATACAGCGTCTGCTCCGAAAGCCCCGAAGTCTGCTGAACTTTGCGTAGAAGAAGGTGTATATAGTGGCGTATAAACAACAAAAGAATCAAGTTTATAATACAGTTTATGACGAAGAAATACAGGAATATCCTGAAATAACTTCTCGGTTATTGAAATTATTAAACAATGATTATGATTTTAAAAAAGAATCAAATGCCTATCGCGATAAAAAATACGGCAATGCCGATTCTGAATAATCAATTTCCTATTATATATCATAAGAGAAAAAGAGCCAAAGCATTAGTGATGTGCATTGGCTCTTGTATTATCTTATGAAAATTTAGAATCCAAGAACCTGTTTCCGTAATTCTTTATTGGCGACTAATGCCATAAATCGTCGCAGGATCTGCCTTTTTTTATCAAAGTCTTCTTTGGGTTCTTTTTTCTGAATAAGTTCTTCGTAAATCATCCACAGAGTTTGATATTTTATATTCATCAGGTTCTCCAAAGATTCTTCAAAAAAATCATAAAAAGTATATACATCATATTGTTGATCTGCCTGAGACATTAAATTTACCATATATCGAAGAGGGTGTTCTGTTTCGAGTCTGGAATTTTCGTTAAGAAACTTCAGGTATTTTTGTTTGATTGATTGAAACCACTTTTTTAAGTCTTCAGTAAACTCAAAATCGCAGTTTTCCTGCCAATAAGGAATCATATCGTCAGCGGATATCTCTAAATATTCGGCTGTCGATACAGGTGGAACATAATAGCCTTCGGTTCCATAAAGTTCTGGCAAACGTCTTTCAGCAATATCTTTAATCTTTTCCCAAAGAGCCCAGAAATCTTTATTGTAAATTTCGGACAATTTCTTTACAAATAAAGCTGGAGCATCCGTAAGTATAAAATTTTTAAAAATGTTCTGCATCAGATCTCCGTCTAATTTTTTCCAGAATTTGCAGTCGGTATCTTCTTGATAATATTTTTGCAGAGTATCCATTAGAATCTGCAGCTGCCTTTCAGGCTCTTCCCTATTATTCTTTCTGTATTCTTTCAGATATTCCAGAAGGTATTCCAATGCATGCATAAAAACTCTGTCTTCAGTTTCAAGAGATCTTTTATCAACACATTCTATTGCGGCGGTAGATCCTTTAAGAACAGCAGTTATTTCAAACCAGCCGATAAAAGCGTGACGTTTCCATTTGAAAGGCTCCCAATCGATTTTTTCATCTTTATAACAGTAATCTGAGAAGTGTAACATCTCAAATAATTTCCAGGGATCAAAGTTTTTAATATGTCTCGTTTCCTTAAACAGATAATTGATCCATCCAACATATAGCCAGCAGGTTGCTGGAAATGTGTTGATAAAGGTAATGGAGACACCCTCCGTATACTGTTCCTGTAAAACATAAGCTGCAACTATAACATTACGAAACTGTTGATAACCGATTTTTCCGCTCCAAACGGAGCAGGATTCACGAGTAAATCCGGCATTTTCCCAAAAATCGTCTTCAAAATAGTTATAGCAGAAATTCATTCCTTCATCTGTTGAACTGGCAAATTTTATAAGAGTAAATTTTTTTCCATATAGCAGGACATGTTCGGAGTCCATCATACCGCCGGCTCGAAACAAAGCTTCCAGGCGGGATAAAAATTCTTCTCGTTTTTCTTCAGGAATATAACTTCCCGGTTTTGATAAAAGAGCTGCAAATGTTCCCATATTTTCCTCCATTCATCCAAATTTTAGACTCATAATATTATAAATAGTAATGTCTGTTGTATATTTACTATACTATATTGTGGATAAAATCACAATATATTGTTTTGTCAAAATTTATATAATATTAATAGTTTATTAAAAGAGGAGTAATTGGAATGATTGATTTTAGCCCATTATGGAAAACTATGAAATTGCGGGGAATAACTCAATATAAATTACTCCAAAGTGGAATCGACAACAAAACCTTGGACAGTTTGAAAAAAAATAAAAACATAACATTACTTACTCTGGAGAAATTATGTCGTATTTTAGAATGTACGCCAAACGAAATCATCCGCTTTACAGATGATTAATTGTTTCGTAAAAAATAGAGATTGAACTGTTTATTCTGATTTTCTACAACATTGCTGTATTCTTTTTATCTTGTCTATCCATACTCAGATGATCCCATAAAAAGTTTGATATTATTGGAAACAATTTATGACATATTGTTTTTGTAGATTTTAATATGTTTTTTACGGAAGAGGGGGTGTTTAATAAAAACGTGCGGTGCGAATGGAAATTCTCACTGCGGTAAGATGAGCAAGCCTACAAACAAGGCCAGTAAAAAATACTCGAAGATAAAAGAAAAATCCTGTGTATATAAGGATGTATAATTAAGGATATGCAGAAAGTTGGTGTAACAAAACAATGGAAAAAATTCTAAGGCCGAAAGATATCCAAAAGCATCTCGGAATAAGTAAAACCAGAACATATGAATTAATAAAGATGCGGGGATTTCCCAAAATACAGATAGGCCACAGGTATTATATACCGGAAAATGCTTACAAAAAGTGGATCGAAAACAATACGAAGTCAAAAATATTATTTTAAAGTCAGATTTCTCAAAAGAGTGGTTAGCCTGTTTCCTGAGACTGAATTACAGCGGATCAGGAAACAGGCAGATTTCAATTAGTTTTGTTGATAGACTGAGCCATATTGTTGTCAGAAGAAGAAAAAATTTCATTTAATTTAGCCATGGCAGAAACTTTTTGCTCGTCAATAATATGTATATAAATATTATATGTTACAGACACATCTTTGTGTCCAAGTATTTCAGATACAACTTTAATATCCACACCTTTTTTTATGAGAAGAGAACCAAAGGTATGTCTCAATGCATGAACCGTACATTCGGAAACAGAACAGTTGGCTCTGAGCATGATTTTTTTGAGTGTTCGATTAACATTTTGCCGGGATTTGATTTTACCGCCATTCTTTGTAATAAATACATAATCGTCAGGCGTATGGTCTGGATTTAATTTTTCTTCATGTTCTATAATTAGCAAGGCCTGTTCATTTAGCGGAATGGAACGATATCCCGACTGTGTTTTTGTACTCGAGACACTGTGAACGTATTTATTGTCGTCAGATCGGTCTTTGACAGTGGCGGCGTTTTTACTTACCGTAAAGTATTTTTTTTCAGAATTGATATCTTTCCACTGTAATTCTATTCCTTCGCTTATCCGGATTCCGGTAAATAAAATAAACATTAGCAGATATGCATTATTTCCATAAGTGGATTCGCCTATTTTTCCGCCAAAATTAAATCCCGGTGTATTTATACGTTTTGCTTCGAGGCAAAATTTATTAACATCTTCTTCTGTCAGGAATTGTATCTTTTTCTTTTTCTTTGCCACCACATCTTCGTGGGGGATTTTGATATCATCCAGATCAATGAACTGAGAAAAATGGTTATGTTTATTTCCATAATTAATGCATTGTGAAAGGATGGCATAATTTTTCTTTATGGTTGATCGTGAGTAATGCTTTGCCAAAGAACTATAATATTGAATGAAATCATCGGTAGTTAAAATACCCACTTGTTTATCAGACAAATTGTTAAAGGTATAATTAAGTAACTGACCATTTAGGCAGGCCTCATAGCCATCGGTTGAATTCCGTTTGATTTCCAGTTTTTTTTGATCCAGAAGCCAGGAAAGAACATAATCGCCAAAAGCCTGGCGGCGGATGTCTTCAACGGCGGATGTAAGATGTTGTTTCTGGGTTTCTTCCCATTTTCTTCTTTTAGTGTTAATTTCAGAATTTGTTTTGCCGTAAAAATATTTGCCCTCAGTGTTTCGAAAATATTTATAGGTAACACCTTTGATTGTTTTTGTTCCCCAGGAACCTTCCCCATTATGCCGTCTTGCCATTTTACCACTCCGTTCAATTTAAAATAATATAATTTTTTTCGGCAAATACTTGACAATTTTTATGGCGGTTGCTAAAATATGTCTCGTGTCAAATATATGCCCTTTATTATAGTTTTCTACCTTGATATTATATCAATAATTAGGGTAGAAATCAATAAACACGGGGAGAGAAGAGTGGATGAGTATTTCTACCCTGATTTCTACCCTAATCGTTCTGGTCTTCTTAATACTTTGTTGATATTGTAAAGGAATTGACAGATAATTCTGGAGATTCCGGAACCCTAGTAAATACAAGGTAAATCGGAACATAAAAGGGCAAAAATAACACAAGCTGGAATAGCTCAGTCGGTAGAGCACTTCACTCGTAATGAAGGGGTCGAGGGTTCAAGTCCCTTTTCCAGCTTACTGACGGGCCGGGAACATTCCGATGTTCCTGGCTTTTTTCAAACAAAGGAGATGATGCCGGTGGATGAGATAGAGAAGAGGATCATTCATCAGATTGATAAAAACAGAGACAGGATCATAGCTTTCGCGCAGGAGATCGCCGCTCATCCGGAGCCTGGTTTCGAGGAGACCGGAACAGCCAGGAAGACGGCGCAGATTCTGCGGGAACTGGGATATGAAGTGGAGACAGGTCTGGCTCTCACAGGCGTGAGAGGAGACTGGGGTTCACAGAGCGGCCCAAATCTCACCGTCATCGGAGAGATGGACGCCATCGGATGCAGAACCCACCCGGAAGCGGATCTGGTCACCGGCGTGGCGCACGCCTGCGGGCATCACGCCCAGATGGCGGCCATGATGGGAGCCGCCTTTGCCTTTGCGGATCCTGAGATCAGAGATGAACTCACAGGTTCCCTGACGTTTTTCGCCGTACCCGCTGAAGAATATATCGACGCCGACAGGCGGCCGCTTTTGAGGAAGAAAGGCGTGAAATTCATGTCCGGCAAGAGCGAGCTGATCCGGACGGGGGCTTTTGACAGGACAGACATTGCCATGACTACCCACGTACATATGGTTCCGGTGGAGGAGGATTTCTATCTGGGGAACCCGGCCTGCAACGGTTTCACCGCCGAACGTGTGACGGTGAGGGGAAAGGCCGCCCATGCCGCCGTGGATCCCTGGAACGGTGTGAACGCCTTAAGCATCACCACCAGCGCCATTCAGATGATGGCTCTGATGCGGGAGACTTTCCGCGAGGAGGATCATGTGCGACTCCATAACGTGATCCGCAAGGCGGGAGACGTGTTGAACAGCGTGCCCGACGAAGCCGTAGTGGAGACGAAAGTCCGGGCGGCGTCCCTTGAGATGATACAGAAGAACCGTGAGAAGGTGCACAGGGCTTACGACGGCGCGGCCTACGCTTTCGGCGGAAAAATCGAGAGAGAGGTCCTTCAGGGATATATGCCGGTCATTCCCAGAGAGGCGGACGACGTGCTGGTGGAAGCGGCGCGGGAACTGGGCCTAGATTACCGCACAGTGCAGGAGGGCGATTTCAACAACGCCTGTACAGACGTGGGCGATCTGAGCCATCTTTTCCCGGTGGTGAATTTTACTTTCAGGGGATTTGAGGGTAAACTTCACGGCGCGGATTTCAGGATCACAGATCCGGAGACCGCCTATATCCTTCCGGCGAAGCTGCTTGCGCTGACGGCGTATAAACTTCTAAAAAACGGCGGCGAAAAAGCCCTTGAGATAAAAAACAGCTTTAAACCTGCTTTTGATATTAAGGGATACATCCGTTATGTGGAAGAACTGCTGAACGAAAGTTGATCAGGCGCCGGGTCGGAAATTTAAAGACACAGTAAAAATACAGAAAATATATCAGGAAAATACAGGAGGTTTTCATAGGAAAAAAGAATGGCAGAAATTTGTTTGGAATTAAAAGATATCAGAAAAAGTTTTGAAAAGGAGACGGATGTTCTCAAAGGGATCAGCCTTGCCATCGGCAAGGGCGAGTTTATCACCCTTCTGGGTTCGTCCGGCTGCGGTAAGACCACCACGCTGCGTATTATCGCGGGACTGGAGACGCCGGACGGGGGACAGGTCTTTCTGGACGGAAAGGATGTGACTTCCCTTGCGCCGGAGGCGAGAGACGTAAATACCGTTTTTCAGAATTACGCTCTCTTTCCCCATATGAACGTGGCGGATAACATCGGTTACGGGCTGAAACTGAAAAAGACCCCGAAGGAAGAAATCAGGCGGAAAGTAAAAGAGATGCTGGAACTCGTTCAGCTTCCCGGATACGAAAAGAGAAAGCCTTCCGAGCTTTCCGGAGGACAGAAGCAGAGGGTGGCCATTGCCAGGGCGCTTGTAAATAATCCCAAGGTTCTCCTTCTGGACGAGCCTCTGGGCGCGCTGGATCTTCAGCTCCGCCGGGCCATGCAGATCGAACTGAAACGACTGCAGAAAAAACTGGGGATCACTTTTATCTACATCACGCACGATCAGGAGGAAGCGATCAATATGTCCGACAGGATCGCGGTGATGAACGAAGGCAGATTCGAGCAGATCGGTTCTCCCGACGAGATCTATAATCATCCGCGCACCAGTTATGTGGCGACTTTTGTAGGAAACGCCAACATTCTCAAGGGCAGGGCCGCCGGAACAGAGAATGGCTGTGTCCTTGTGGAGCTTCCGGGAGGAATCATGCCGGTGGACGCGGCAGGAGAGGAAGTAAAAGAAGGTGAAGAAGTGACGCTGGCTGTCAGAAGCGAGAATATCAGACTGGACGGCGGCTGCGGCCTGGAAGCCGAAGTTGCGGAAAAGAGTTTCGCAGGGGGACTCTTACGCGTGGTCCTGAAGCTGGCGGACGGTACAGAGGTGACGGCAAGTCGGTACGGGATCGACGCGGCTGTGCAGCCGGGGGAGAAAGTCTGCCTCAGTTTTGAACCGGGCGACGCGGTTCTGGTTGACAGACCCGGGCATTCAGCAAACGCCGGGGAGGTAAAGAATGCGTAGGCGCAGGTCCAGCTCTGTCTGGATGATCCTTCCCCTGTATATTTTTACCATCGTGTTTGTGGCGGGACCGCTGATCTATATGGTGGCCTTGAGTTTCTCCCGGTCTGCGGAGACTTTCGGCGTGGAGTGGGCGTTTACCCTGGAAAATTATAAAAAGATCCTGGAACCCGTCTATCTCGAGACTTTCCTGGAATCCTTCCAGCTTGCCCTCACCAGTACGGCGATCATTTGTCTTCTGGGCTATCCTTTCGGGTATTTTATGGCGAAACTTTCGGAGGGCTGGAAGAAAAAGGTGATGATCTTCCTGATGCTGCCGTTCTGGATCAACTCCCTGATCCGTCTCTATGGATGGATCATCATTCTCCAGAACAAGGGCGTGCTGAATTTTATCCTGCAGAAACTGGGGATCATAGAAAAACCGTTAAGGATCCTGTACAGTTATCCGGCCATTGTGGTGGGTATGGTGTACGTGCTCCTTCCTTTTATGATACTTTCCGTATACTCCAGCGCGGAAAAGCTGGACTGGTCCCTTGTGGAGGCGGCACGGGATCTGGGAGCGTCGAAGATGAAGGCTTTCTGGACGGTTTCCTTTAAACTGACGATTCCCGGACTTCTCTCCGGAATCATTCTGACCTTTATTCCCTCCATGGGACTGTTCTTTATCGCGGACATTCTCGGAGGAAACAAGATCGTCCTGGTGGGAAGTCTGATCCAGGAGCAGATGACAAGAGGCAATAACTGGCCATTTGCCGCGGCTCTGGCGGTTGTGCTGATGGTGCTTACCACGTTGATGATCGTGTTGTACAGAAGAATTACCAATGTAAAAGAACTGGAGGGAATCGGATGAAAAAGAATTCAAGATTTTCGGGGATCTACCTGGGGATTATATTTTTCTTGATGTACCTTCCTGTGGTTGTGGTGATCATTTTTTCCTTTAATGAATCCAAGCTGCCGGTAAGGTTCAGCGGATTTTCCCTCACCTGGTATCAGGAACTCTTCCAGGATGAGGACATGCTGGAAGCCTTGAAGAACAGCCTGATCCTGGGAGTTTCCAGCTGTCTGCTTTCGGCGGTGATCGGAACCCTGGGCGCGGTGGGGCTTGCCAGGATCAAATGGAGGACAAAAGGGATACTGGAATATGTTTCCATCCTTCCTCTGATGATACCGGAGATCATTCTCGGTATGGTGCTTATGGCCTTCTTTTATCTTCTGAATATCCCGTTCGGAATGCTGACCCTTCTTCTGGGCCACACGGTGTTCTGCGTGCCGTATATTCTCATGGAGGTAAAAGCGCGGCTGGCGGGTATGGACCCCGCCCTGGAGGAAGCTGCCAGAGATCTGGGCGCCGGTTCGTTCCGGGCGTTCTGGGATATCACGCTGCCGCTGATCATGCCGGCGGTGATGTCAGGTTCCCTTCTGGCGTTCGCCATGTCCATGGACGATGTGGTGATCAGTATCTTTATAAACGGGCCCAGGCTGTCCACGCTGCCGATCAAAGTATACACTCAGCTGAAGACGGGCGTTACGCCGGAGATCAACGCGCTTTGTACGCTAATGCTGATTTTCACCATTGTGATTTTTCTTTTGTATCTGCTTGTCAGAAAAATTTCAAAAGGAAAGAATATACTCTTTTCAACAGGAGAAAAGTAGGATATACTGTATCTACAGCTTTTTCACTGTGAAGGGCTGAATAAAACGAAGAAAAGGAGAACGAAATGAAAAGAATTTTGGCTGCCGCAGTGTGTGCGGTCCTGGCAGTTCCGGCAACGGCATTGCCTGTAAGCGCCGCTTCTGACGAACTGGTGCTTTTTACCTGGGAAAACATGTTCCCCCAGGAGGTTCTTGACGGATTTGAAGAAGAGACAGGTATTGAGATCATATACTCCAATTTCGATACCGACGAGACGATGCTTGAGAAGCTGTCCATGGCTGAGGGCGGAGATTACGACATCGTTATCGCGGACGATTATATTCTGGAGAGCGTGATCCAGGAAGGCCTGGCTGAGAAACTGGATACATCGAAGCTTACAGGGTTTGAGAATATCAATCCTCTTTATCAGGGACAGTTCTACGATCCGACAGATGAGTATACTGTTCCCTACGGAGCCGGAATCCCTCTGATTGTTTATGATCCTGAGATGGTGGATATCGAGATCAAAGGATATGCCGATCTCTGGGATCCTTCTCTGGAAGACAGTATCGCTATGATCGCCAACTACCGCGTGATCAACGGTATCACCAACATGGCTCTGGGTAAGAGCATGAATGAAGAGGACGTCGACTCTATTAAAGAGACAGGAGAGAAGCTTCTGGAGCTTGCTCCCAATGTGCGTCTGATCCAGGATGACAACACGCAGAACGCCCTTCTTAACGGCGAGGCCAGCGTGGGCTTCATCTATACCTCTCAGGTAACCGCCGCTCTGGCGGAGAACCCGGATCTGGAAGTGGTATATCCGGAAGAGGGCCTTGGATTCGGAATCATGGGTATGTTTATCCCCAGCCAGGCGCCCAATAAGGACGGAGCATATCAGTTCATGGATTATATCCTCCAGCCGGAAGTTGCCGCGCAGTGCTTCGACTATATCGGTTACTACTGCACGAATAAGGCTGCCGACGAGCTTGTAAATCCGGATCTGGTTGTTCCGGATTCCGTTGAGAGCGGAGAGATCGTGCAGAATGTAAGCGAAGAGGCAAACGAGCAGTACAGCCAGAACTGGACGGAATTCCGCGCAGCCTGCGACTGACAGGATTAAGGAGGACTCAGGATGGAAATTTTTAAAGGTACCGCTACCTTTTCAGGAATTGCCATCGGAAAAATCTTATATTACAGCAGAGGAGAATATCAGATCCGCCAGTCTATGGCGGGCAGTGTGAAGAAGGAGGTCCTGGCTTTCCGGGACGCCTCTCTTCACGCCGCTGCGGATCTTAAATCTCAGTATGAGGAAAAACGCCTCCTGGATCAACAGGAGGCGTATGCCTTTTTCAGGAAGATCGAACTTCTTGAGTCGGAGAGTTTCCGCCGCGCCATCGAGGACTGCATAAAGTCCGAGAAAGTGAACGCCGCCTATGCGGTTATGCTCAACAGGGACGAGATGACAGAGACCTTCCGGGGGCTGGAGGCTTCCTTTATCGCGGAGAAGCTTGAAGATATCCGGGAAATCTCCGGATGTCTGATCCGGATACTGGGAGGATCGTCCGCAAGAATCAATCTGGGTGATGAACCGGTGATCCTGGTGACAGAATCCCTTTCTCCCACAGAGATTATGGAGATGGACAAAAACAGGCTTCTTGCGGTTGTCATGCATCACGGCTCCGCGGATTCCCATACTTCCATCGTGGCCAAGACCATGGAGATCCCCACGCTGGTGGACGTCATGGCCGACGACGAATGGGAAGGAAGGACCGCTATTGTGGACGGTTATACGGGTACTCTTTATATCGACCCGGATGAGGAAGTCCTGAAAGAGTACAAGCTCCGCCTGGAAGCCGACAGGAAGGAAAAAGAAGCTCTCCTGAGATTCCGGGACGAGACGGACGAGACCGCCGACGGGAAAAAGATCGGGCTTTACGCCAATATCGGCAACATGAGCGATCTGAACAATGTCCTTTATTATGGGGCGGCGGGCATCGGCCTTCTGCGCAGTGAATTCCAGTATCTCGGAAGAGAGAGCGCTCCCAGGGAGAGCGAGCTTTTCCAGACTTACAAAAAACTCGCGGAAGTCATGGGAGACCGTCCGGCGGTGATCCGTACCGCGGATCTTGGCGCGGACAAGCAGGCGGCTTATCTGGATATACCTGAGGAGACGAATCCCATCATGGGAAACAGGGGTATCCGGCTCTGCCTGGACAGAGAGAAGCTGTTTCGGGCGCAGCTGCGCGCGATTTACCGGGCCAGCGCTTACGGCAGTCTTGCAATGATGTATCCCATGATATCGTCAGAGAAGGAACTGGATGAGATTGAAGCCATTATCCGGGAGGTCAAAGAGGAGCTTGCCGGGAAGAAGGTTCCCTTCCGCGATATCGAGACGGGCATCATGATCGAGACGCCCGCCTCGGTGATGATTGCCCGCGAACTGGCGAAGAGAGTGGATTTTCTCAGTATAGGGACCAACGATCTTACGCAGTATACGCTTGCCATGGACAGACAGAACCCGCTTCTGAAGGATAAATATGACGATCATCATCCCGCGATCCTGAGAATGATCCGTATGGTTGTGGACGCCGGACATCAGGAGGGATGCCGGGTGGGGATCTGCGGAGAGATCGCCGCGGACACGCAGCTCACAGAAACATTTCTCCGAATGGGCGTGGATTTCCTTTCCGTGGTTCCCGCCTGTATTCTGCCTGTGAGAAAAGCGCTGAGAGAGACGGACCTTGGCCGTGAATGAGGATATGATATGAATAAAAAAAGCAAAGTAATCCTGCTTCCCTGTAATTCCTACAGGGAAGCTTCTGTTTATGAAGCACTGAAAAAAGGAATGAAGCTTCTGGATATCCGGGAGATCCTGCCTGACAAAAATGAAAAAATACTTTTGAAACCAAATCTTTTGAAAAAAGCGGATCCGGACCGTGCTGTGATCACACATCCCGCGGTGGTGGGAATGTTTGCCAGGATCCTGAGAGAAGAGGGGTACGGGAACATGATCGCGGGGGATTCCTGCGGGACCGGAAACACCTCTAAGGTGATCGCGGGAACGGGAATGGACGCATACCTGGAACGGTACGGCGTTCCCGCAGTGGATTTTTCCGCGGGCGTGAAGGTACGTTATCCGGAAGGAGTACAGGCGAAGGAATTTATCCTTGCCAGAGAGGCGGCGGAAAGCAGCTGCGTGATCTCTGTCTGCAAGATGAAGACTCACGCGCTTGAGAGGATCACAGGCGCAGTGAAAAACAGTTACGGGTTTGTATATGGTTTTCACAAGGCAAAAGGCCACACGCAGTATCCCAGCGCGGACAGTTTTGCCAGAATGCTTGTGGATCTCAACCGTCTTGTGAATCCCAGGCTGTATATCATGGACGGGATTGTTGCCATGGAGGGAAACGGGCCGGGATCCGGCGATCCTGTTCCCATGAACGTGATCCTGATGTCGCAGGATCCGGTTGCACTTGACAGTGTTTTCTGCAACCTGATCGATCTGGACCCCAGGATGGTGCCTACCTGTTATCACGGGGAAAAAATGGGTCTGGGAACCTGGAAAAAAGAAGAGATATCCATCCTGACCCCGGACGGACCGGTTACAATGGAAGAGGCGAAGGAGAGATTCGGGAAACCGGATTTCCGTGTGGACAGAAGGCGGGTGCGCTACGGGATCTGGGAACGGATGGCGAAAGCTCTGAATATCTTTCAGAAGAAACCATATATAGACGAGAGCCTCTGTATTAAATGCGGCGTCTGCGTGAAGAGTTGTCCGGTGCCGGGCAAAGCCGTTGACTTCAAAAACGGCAGGAAAAAAGCACCGGTCTACGACTACAAAAAGTGCATCCGGTGCTTCTGCTGCCAGGAGATGTGTCCCGAAAAAGCAATAAAGGTAAAATAAAGACTTAAATGACTCCGGACAGCTCCCTGATAAATTCAGGAGTTGTGCCGCAGCACCCGCCCACGATGGAGGCGCCGTTGTCCATGAGCGCTCTCATGTGGCGGGCGAAGTCGGAAGGAGTCATATTGTAGACGGCGTTTCCAGAGTCGTCGATCGTCGGCATACCGGCGTTGGGCTTGACGACAACCGGGACGGAGACCGCCTCCCGGATGGCGCGAACGACAGATACCAGCTGGTCCGGGCCGACAGAGCAGTTGATGCCTACCGCGTCGGCGCCGGCGCTTTCAAACGCCGCCGCGGCCTCCGCCGCGTTTCCTCCGCTGAAGATACTTCCGTCCGCCTCCACAGTGACGGTGCACAGGATGGGAAGGCTGCATACGGAGTTCGCCGCGTCGATGGCGGCAAGGGTTTCCTCAATGCTGATCATGGTCTCCGCCGCGATCAGATCCACGCCTGCGTCCGCGAGAATACGGATCTGTTCCCGGTACATATCGAAGGCTTCCTCATAGGTATAATCCCCCTCGGAAGTAAGGAATTCTCCGGAGGTGGTGATATCGCCGGCCACAAGAGCGCGGCCTTCGGCAATTTCACGGGAGTAGGAGACGAGGGTCCGGTTGATCTCCCCGATCCGGTCTTCCAGATGATGCTTCGCAAGATTCATTCTGTTCCCGCCGAAAGTGGGAGCGTAGATGATATTGCTACCCGCTTCTATATAAGCTTTCTGCAGTTTCTGTATCACGTCTTTATGTTCGATCACCCACTGTTCCGTGCAGGTTCCCCGGGGCATCCCGGCGGCCATGAGATTGGAACCGGTGGCGCCGTCCAGAAGGACAGGCTTCTTTGTGAGTTCTTTAAATTCCTGTTTTGTCAATGCGGCTTCCTCCTGTGATTTTCTTCTTAAATCTGTTCCGGTCTATTATATCACGCTCTTTTGGCGCTGGCTATCTTTTCTTTTGGAGACCGCTTTGGATCTGATAAAAATTTTTTATTTAAATACATGTAAAATCTATTGAAATCCCGCTGTTTTTATGATATACAGAAAGGACTGTACAATCAGAAAACAACGGGATTTTTGGGAGGGATGAAGATGAGCAGCAAGCTGATCGATTTTGTGCATGTTTCCAAGACTTACGGAATGCAGACCGTTCTCGATGACCTGAATCTATACATAAGAGAAAATGAGTTTCTCACCCTTCTGGGACCGAGCGGCTGCGGAAAAACCACCACACTGCGTATTCTCGGCGGATTCGAAACGCCGGATACGGGAAAGGTGATCTTCGACGGGAAGGATATCACCAATCTTCCGCCGAATAAGAGGCAACTGAATACAGTTTTCCAGAAATACGCCCTTTTTACCCATATGACTATCGCGGAGAATATTGCGTTCGGCCTGAAGATCAAGAACAAGAGCCGCCAGTATATCCATGACAAGATCAAGTACGCGCTGAAGCTGGTGAACCTGGACGGATATGAAAACCGTATGCCGGATTCGTTGAGCGGAGGGCAGCAGCAGAGGATCGCTATCGCGAGGGCGATCGTCAATGAACCGAAGGTCCTGCTTCTGGACGAGCCTCTGGGGGCTCTTGACCTGAAACTCCGTCAGGACATGCAGTACGAGCTGATACGGCTGAAGAACGAGCTGGGTATTACTTTTATCTACGTGACCCACGACCAGGAGGAAGCCCTTACCATGTCGGATACGATCGTGGTAATGAATCAGGGCTACATCCAGCAGATCGGAACTCCCGAGAAGATATATAACGAGCCGGAGAACGCTTTTGTGGCGGACTTTATCGGCGAGAGCAATATCATATCCGCCACTATGGTGAAAGACCGCCTGGTGAAGATTCTGGGGGTTCCGTTCCCCTGCGTGGACGAAGGTTTCGGGCAGAACACCCCTGTGGACGTGGTGATCCGGCCGGAGGATATCGACCTGCTGAAACCGGGCGAGGGAAGCATAGACGGCGTTGTGACGCATCTGATCTTCAAGGGCGTTCATTATGAGATGGAGGTAATGGCCAATAATTACGAATGGCTGGTGCACAGTACGGATATGTTCCCGGTAGGCACGGAAGTCAGCATCCATGTGGATCCCTACGATATCCAGATCATGAAGAAACCGGAATCTGAAGATGAGGAGGCGGTAAACATTGAAGAGTAAACGTCTTCTGGCCGGACCTTATCTGTTCTGGTCGGTTTCCTTTGTAGTGATCCCGCTCCTCGTGATCGTATATTATGCGTTTACCAATGACGAGGGAGGATTTACCTTTTCCAATCTTGCGCAGATCACTACCGCGGAAAATCTGAAAGCGCTTGGGCTGTCCATTCTGCTTTCGCTGGTAAGCACCGTGGTCTGTCTTTTGCTGGCGTACCCTCTGGCGATGATACTCAGCCAGAATAATGTCAGCCAGACCAGTTTTATCGTGCTGATCTTCATCCTGCCCATGTGGATGAATTTTCTCCTGCGCACCATGGCGTGGCAGACGCTTCTGGAAAAAAACGGCGTGATAAACAGTATCCTGGAATTCCTTCATCTGCCGGCGCTGGAGATCATCAATACCCCGGCGGCCATTATACTTGGCATGGTATATAATTTCCTGCCTTTTATGGTGCTGCCTATTTACAACGTACTGGTAAAGATCGATCCCAACGTGCTGAACGCGGCAAGGGATCTGGGAGCGAATTCCGTCCAGACTTTTCTGAAGGTAACGCTTCCCTTAAGCATACCGGGTGTGATCAGCGGCATTACCATGGTGTTCGTGCCTGCGCTGACAACTTTCGTGATCTCCGATCTTCTGGGCGGAGGCAAGATCCTTCTGATCGGCAACGTGATCGAGCAGTCCTTCAAGCAGAACAGCAACTGGCATGTGGGAAGCGGCCTTTCCCTGGTGCTGATGGTGTTCATTATCGCCAGCATGGCCATGGTTGCGAAATATGATAAAGAGGATGGAGGTGCGGCGTTTTGATAAAAAAATCCATCCAGAAAGTTTATCTGGCGCTTATTTTCATTCTTCTGTACGCCCCTATCGTCACATTGATGGTCCTGTCCTTCAATGAGTCCAGGACCAGAGCGAAATGGGGAGGTTTTACCCTGAAGTGGTATCAGGAGCTGTTTAAAAACGAGCAGATCATGAGCGCTTTTTACACAACCCTTGTGATCGCTTTCCTGGCAGCCGCCGCGGCGACGGTGATCGGAACGGCGGCGTCCATCGCGATCCAGGGAATGAAGCAGCGCTGGCGGACCATGTATATGGGCCTTACCAATATCCCCATGATGAACGCGGAGATCGTGATGGGTGTCTCCCTGATGCTTCTTTTTATCGCTCTCCGGATGACGCTGGGATTCGGCACGATACTTATCGCCCATATTACGTTCAATATTCCCTATGTGATACTCAGCGTTTCTCCGAAGCTGCGCCAGACGAGCCGCCATACATATGAGGCCGCGCTGGATCTGGGAGCGTCTCCTCTGAAAGCGTTTTTCAAGGTGGTTTTCCCGGATATCGTGCCGGGCGTGCTTTCCGGATTCATGCTGGCGTTCACCATGTCCCTGGATGATTTTGTGATCACTCATTTTACAAAGGGACCTGGGATCGACACTCTTTCCACGAAGATCTACACAGAAGTGAGGAAGGGGATCAAACCGGAGATCTACGCTCTGTCCACGATCCTTTTCGTATCTGTCCTCGTTCTTCTGATTCTGGTGAATTATTCGCCTGACGGGAAAGAGGAAGAGGGCGCGAAGAAAAAAGTCAGGAAGCCTTCCAGGGCGAAGGTGATCTTCCTGCGCCGGATCGTTCCTGCCGCGATCTGTATTCTTTTTGTGATCGGCGGGATCTATTATGCAGGCGAGAACCAGGTGATGAACTCCGAGAAGGTCGTTGTGTACAACTGGGGCGAATATATCGATCCGGAAGTGCTGACCATGTTCGAGGAAGAGACGGGAATCGACGTGGTCTATGAGGAGTTTGAGACCAACGAGATCCTGTATCCCAAGATCAGTTCCGGAGCGATCGCTTACGACGCCATCTGTCCAAGCGATTATATGATCCAGCGTATGATGGAGAATGATCTGCTTGCGGAGATTGATTTTGACAATATCCCAAATATCAAATACATCGGCAGCCAGTATATGGAACAGTCCAGGCAGTTTGATCCGGAAAATAAATATTCTGTTCCCTACTGCTGGGGCACCGTGGGAATCCTCTACAACAAAACCATGGTGGATGAACCGGTGGACAGCTGGGGCATCCTCTGGGATGAGAAGTACAGAGACAATATTCTGATGCAGGATTCTGTCCGGGATGCTTTCGGGGTGGCTCTCAGGTATCTGGGATATTCCCTTAATTCCACAGACCTGGATGAACTTACAGAGGCGAGGGATCTGCTGATCGAGCAGAAACCGCTGGTGCAGGCTTACGTCATCGACCAGGTCAGGGACAAGATGATCGGAAACGAAGCCGCCATCGGCGTGATCTATTCCGGCGAGGCGATCTATACCCAGAAGGAAAATCCTGATCTGGAATATGTGGTTCCGAAAGAGGGCTCGAACATCTGGATCGATTCCTGGGTGATCCCGAAAAACGCGGAGAACAAGGAAAACGCCGAAAAGTTTATCAATTTTCTCTGCCGTCCGGATATCGCGCTTATGAACTTTGAGTATATCACTTATTCCACGCCCAATACGGAGGCGAGAGAGATGATCGAGGACGAGGCTATCCGGAACAGTACGATCGCCTTTCCGGATCTGGAAGAGCTTCCGGAGCTGGAGACATTCCAGTATATGGGACAGAAGGCGGATGAGACGTATGGGGAGTTGTGGAATCAGGTGAAGTCGTCGTAGAAGGGGATTTCGTGTTTGACATTTATGGCGCTTCTGCTTAACAAGACAGCCGACGGGCAGGTGATGGCTGCCCGATCCGGTGAATTAACAGTTTACAAAGTAAGCCGTCCTACCAAATTCAGGGCGGCTTACTTATTTTTCAGATTCAGTATGCGCGCCCTTCCGGCTGCCCGGATAAATACACTATTTGCATTACAGGATATCACAGTGCGGGAATTCTTTTTGTCGAAAGAGCGCGAATCCGAAATTTTTTTATGTGGATTCGGATTATTTCAGGCAGTGCTTTTCGATGTATCCAAGTATCCCGTACAGCGCCATGGCTATTACGCACAGGATCAGGATGGACATAAGGACGGTGGTAAGTTTAAAGGTCTGGCTGGAGTAGATGATCAGATACCCCAGTCCTTTCCGGGCTCCGATGAATTCGCCGATGATGACGCCCACAAGGCAAAGGCCAATGTTGACTTTCATAACGCTGAGGATCAGCGGAACAGAAGATGGAAGGACGATTTTCGTCAGTTCATCTTTTTTTGTACCGCCAAGCGTGGCGATCAGCTTGCATTTTTCCGGATCTGTCTCATGAAAACCGGTGTACAGATTGATGATGGTTCCGAAAATCGCCACGGACATACCTGCGACCACGACCGTCCGCATATTGGCGCCCAGCCAGACGATCAGCAAAGGCGCGAGAGCGGATTTTGGGAGACTGTTCAGGACGACAAGGTAAGGTTCCAGAATCCGCGAAAGTTTCGGACAGGCCCACAAAAGAACCGCCGTACCGGTTCCCAGGATCACCACAAAAAAGAAACTCAGCAGGGTTTCTCCCAGTGTGATGCCGATATGAGAGAAAAGTTCCTGGCTGCGGCACATTTCTGTGAAATTCCGTACGATGGCAGTGGGACTGCTGAAAATAAAAGAATCGATCCAGCCTTTTCCGGCGGAGATTTCCCATAGAAAGAGAAAGCCCAGGAAGATAAGGATCCTGGACAGACTGATCATATATTTTTCTTTTTTCCTTGCGGCAAGATATTGTTTCTGCGCGGCGGAGGGTTCATGCATGGCTGTTCAGCTCCTTCCATATCAGGTTGAAATAAGATTTAAAGTTCGGCGCGTTCCTTGAGGACAGAGGAGTTCTGTTTTCGATATCCAGTTTTATGGAAATAATGCCGGCTACGGAGGCCGGCCTTTTTGTAAGGATAACGACCCTGTCCGCCATACTGATGGCTTCGGATATATCGTGAGTGACCAGTATGGCGGGTTTTCCTTCTTTCTGGAGTATGGTGCCGATATCGTCGCTGACGTTCAGCCGTGTCTGGTAGTCCAGGGCAGAAAAGGGCTCATCCAGAAGAAGAAGCTCCGGTTTCAGCGCGAGAGTGCGGATCAGCGCGGCTCTCTGGCGCATGCCGCCGGACAGTTGGGAGGGCCTGGCGTTCCGGAATTTGTCCAGTCCGTAAGTACGCAGCATGGAATCAATATCCGCCAGTTTATCCTCCGTGATCTCTCTGCGGATTTCCAGTCCCAGAAGGATATTTTTGTAGATGGTGCGCCATTCCAGAAGATGATCCTTCTGCAGCATATATCCTATACGGGAATCTCCCCGTGTTACCGGAGTCCCGTTCATGGTCACAGACCCTTCTTCCGGCGGCAGCAGACCGCAGATCACATTCAGAAGAGTGGACTTGCCGCAGCCGGACGGTCCCACAACAGCAAGAAATTCACCGGGCATCAGGTCGAAAGATATATGCGAAAGGGCGGCAGTCTCCCCGGAAGGCGTATGATAAGAAAGAGAAAGATCTCTCACTTCCAGCAGTGGATTCATAAAAAACCTCCATATTTTGTATATGTTTATCATATGCACCCCCAAAAAGATATGTTATGATGATAGCATCGATGCTACCAGGTTTCCTAAGTCATGCATCTCTTGTGCTTGCACAAAAGATGCATGACCTTGGAAACCGCTAGAACATGAGAAAGAAGCCCGAAAGGGCCAGGGAAAGGAAAAACATTGAACAACAGAAACTATCAGAGAGAACTGGATAACCTTATTGGAAATATTAAAAAAGAACAGAAAACGCCCACACTGTTTCTTCATAGCTGCTGCGCGCCCTGCAGCAGCTATGTGCTGGAATATCTCTCAGAGTACTTTGAGATCACGGTGTTTTTTTATAACCCGAACATATCTTTCCGGGAAGAGTATGTGAAGCGGGCCGGGGAGCTGCGCCGGATGACAGAAGAGATGAATTTCCGCCATCCCGTCCACGTAGTGGAAGGCCCATACGAGCCGGAGAAGTTTTTCCACATGGCAAAGGGGCTGGAGGACGTTCCGGAAGGCGGGGAACGGTGCTTCCGCTGTTACAGGATGAGAATGGAGGAAGCGGCGAAACTTGCCAGTGAAGGGAATTTTGACTATTTTACCACCACTCTTTCCATCAGCCCGCTGAAGAACGCGCCGAAGATAAATGAGATCGGAGAGGAACTGGGAGAGATATACGGGGTCTCCCATCTTCCTTCGGATTTCAAGAAAAAGAACGGATATAAGCGCTCCATTGAGCTCTCCTGCGAGTACGGACTTTACCGGCAGAATTACTGCGGATGTGTTTTTTCGAAGAAAGAGCAGGAAAAACAGAGGAATTCCGGTAAGACGCTTTGATTTTTGGTGAAAATATGGTAAACTGATGCAGTGAAAAAACAATATACAGAAATGAGGAAAATATATGGCTCAGTTATGGGGAGGACGATTTACAAAGGAAACAGATAAGCTTGTCTATAATTTCAACGCGTCGATTTCCTTTGATCAGAAATTTTATAAACAGGATATCATGGGCAGCCGCGCCCATGTGAAGATGCTGGCGAAACAGGGCATTCTCACGGAAGAGGAGAGAGACCAGATCCTTGAAGGCCTTGACGGGATCCTTAAGGATGTGGAGAACGGAACTCTGGAGATCACTTCAGAGTACGAAGATATCCACAGCTTCGTGGAGGCGAACCTGATCGACAGGATCGGAGATCCCGGGAAGAAACTTCATACAGGACGAAGCCGCAACGACCAGGTGGCTCTGGACATGAAGCTGTATGTGAGGGATGAGATTGACGAGATCGACGGGGAGCTGAAAGAGCTTCTTACAGAACTGCTTTCCCTGATGTCCGACAATGTGGAAACCTATATGCCGGGATTCACACATCTGCAGAAAGCCCAGCCGGTTACGCTCGCCCATCATGTGGGAGCATATTTTGAGATGTTCCGCAGAGACAGAGAGCGCATGGCGGACATCCGCAGAAGGATGAACCTCTGCCCCCTGGGCGCCGGAGCTCTGGCGGGAACCACTTATCCGCTGGACAGAGAATACACCGCCCGGCTTCTCGGTTTCGACGGCCCTACCAGAAACAGTATGGATTCCGTATCGGACAGAGATTATGTGATCGAGCTTCTTTCGGCGCTTTCCACAGTGATGATGCATCTCAGCCGTTTTTCCGAGGAGATCATTCTCTGGAATTCCAATGAGTACCGTTTCGTGGAGATCGACGACGCCTACAGCACGGGAAGCAGCATTATGCCCCAGAAGAAGAATCCCGATATCGCGGAGCTTCTCAGAGGAAAGACGGGCCGCGTTTACGGCGCCCTGATCTCCATCCTCACCACCATGAAAGGTATCCCCCTGGCCTACAATAAAGATATGCAGGAGGATAAGGAGCTTACCTTTGACGCCATCGACACAGTGAAAGGCTGCCTGAGGCTTTTTACCGGAATGATCTCCACTATGGAGTTCCGCAGGGACGTTATGGAGGCAAGCGCGAAAAACGGCTTTACCAACGCCACGGACGCGGCAGATTATCTGGTGAACCACGGCGTTCCTTTCCGTGACGCTCACGGGATCGTGGGACGGCTGGTGCTTCTGTGCATCGACAGAGGCATTTCTCTGGACGAGCTTCCGCTGGAAGAATATCAGAAGATCAGCCCGGTATTTGAAGAAGACATCTACGACGCGGTAAGTATGAAAACATGCGTGGAAAAACGCGAGACATACGGAGCGCCCGGGCCGGACGTTATGAAAAAGGTGATCGCCGTAAACAGAGAATACCTTGAAAAAAACTAATTCCTGTGAAGAAAAAACATAAAAAAATACTTGCATTTTCGGAAAAAGTGTTATAGTATTTACTGGAAAAACAAATGTATGCTAGACAAAGACATGAAGCGAGGAGAAGTATTATGAGCGAAAAACTGAAAGTTGGTATTTTAGGAGCTACCGGAATGGTAGGACAGAGATTTATCTCTCTTCTGGAGAATCATCCCTGGTTTGAGGTTGTGACTCTGGCAGCAAGCGCAAGAAGCGCAGGAAAAACATACGAAGAGGCGGTAGGCGGAAGATGGAAAATGGATACCCCCATGCCGGAATCCGTTAAGAATATTGTTGTAATGAACGTGAATGAAGTAGAGAAGGTTGCTTCTACAGTAGATTTCGTTTTTTCCGCGGTAGACATGTCCAAGGAAGAGATCAGAGCCATTGAGGACGCCTATGCGAAGACAGAGACTCCTGTTGTTTCCAACAACAGCGCTCACCGCTGGACGCCGGACGTTCCCATGGTAGTGCCGGAAATCAATCCGGAGCATTTTGAAGTGATCGAACATCAGAAGAAACGTCTGGGAACCACCAGAGGATTTATCGCGGTAAAACCCAACTGCTCTATCCAGAGTTATGCCCCGGTCCTTACCGCATGGAAGGAATTCGAGCCCTATGAGGTGGTTGCCACTACTTATCAGGCGATCTCAGGCGCGGGCAAGACCTTTAAGGACTGGCCGGAGATGGAGCACAACATCATCCCCTACATCGGAGGAGAGGAAGAGAAGAGCGAAAAAGAGCCGCTGAGACTCTGGGGAAAGATCGTTGACGGAGAAATCGTTCCCGCAACGGAACCGGTGATCACCTGCCAGTGCGTGCGTGTTCCGGTCCTCAATGGACATACGGCTGCTGTATTTGTAAAATTCCGTAAGAAACCGACAAAAGAGCAGCTTATCGAAGCACTGAAGAATTTCAGGGGAATCCCCCAGGAGCTTGAGCTTCCCAACGCGCCGAAGCAGTTCATCCAGTACCTTGAAGAGGACAACCGTCCTCAGGTTACCGAAGATGTAGATTACGAACACGGCATGGGCGTTTCCGTGGGACGTCTCCGTGAAGACACTGTATACGATTATAAATTTATCGGACTTTCCCACAACACAGTAAGAGGAGCGGCAGGCGGAGCGATCCTTTGTGCGGAAACTTTAAAGGCAAAGGGATACATCACAAAGAAATAAAAACGCCATAAAACAGAATACCCCCATAAGTTCATGATAAAGCAGACTTCCGGATACCTGAGAGCGCAGGAGTATCCGGAAGTTTTTTATTTCGGTCAGGAAATACTTCTCTGTTCTTATCCCCGCAGGAGAAAGCATTGAAGACAGAAAAAATAGCTGATATAATGAAAATATTGAAATTACCGGATCTGAAATACAGACTGCAGAAATATGACAGAAGGATGAGTGAGAAAAATGGAAAACAGAAAAACAGATGACAGAAAAAAAGATCTCTATTCCCTCCTTCTTTTAGCCGGAGGAAAGAGCAGCCGCATGGGAAGAGATAAGGCGGAGCTTCTTCTGGGAGAAAAAAGCTTTCTGGAATGTATTCTGGAAAAGGCGGAGATGCTGGGGATCAGGAAAAAATACCTTTCCGGTCATGGCTGGGAGGGAAAAGGCGTCCGGACAGTTCCTGACAGATACCGGGAAAGGGGACCGCTGGGCGGAATGCACGCCTGTTTTTCTGTTATGGATACGCCTTATGCCCTTGTGCTTCCGGTAGATGTACCGCAGATTTCCATGTCTGTGCTGCAGATACTTCTGGATGCTCACGGCAGGCTGCTGAATAAAAATCATCAGGAATACGTCCGTCCGTTACTGCTTTCTCACGGAGAACGGACGGAACCGCTGATCGGAATTTACCCTGCAATGCTGGGAAGGAAGATCGGTGCTATTATAGAAAAAAAGCCCGCTCCAGTATTCCGTCTCCTTGATGAAACAGGATACGATATCTGCCGGGTTTCCGCCCGGGAATGGGAACTTGGGAATATCAACACTCCAAAAGATTATGAGATGCTGCTAGAGCAGCGGAAAAGAGGAATAGAAAAATGATGGAAGGAATTTTGCTGGAGGAAGCTCTGAAACTGATCCTGGACAGAGTGCATATCATAACGGATACCGTAAATACAGAAGTCAGCGAGGCAGGAGGCTGCATCCTTGCCGAAGATGTATATTCGCCTTTGGATAATCCGCCTTTTCCCCGTTCCCCTGTAGACGGCTATGCGGTAAGAGCCGGAGATATAAAAGAGGCGGATCAGGAACATCCGGCGGAGCTTAAGGTGGCGGGATGTATCTATGCCGGAGACAATGGGCAGTCCTGTTCCCTGAAACCGGGAGAGGCATACCGCATTATGACAGGAGCGCCCTTTCCGGCAGGAGCGGATACGGCTGTAAAACAGGAGGATACGGACTTCGGGGAAGACAGGGTAAAAATTTATAAAAGCCAGAAATCCTATGATAATTACTGCTTCCAGGGGGAGGATTACAAAAAAGGCCGCCTGCTTTTAAAAAAAGGAACCCGCCTGACGTTTGCGGAGCAGGGAATCCTTTCCGGCATCGGCTACACAGAAATCCTGGTGTTCCGAAAACCGGCGGTCAGAGTCTTTACCACTGGAGACGAACTGTGTCCTCCGGGGCGTCCTTTGAAGCCGGGGAAAATTTACGATTCCAACGGAATGATGGTATCCTCCCGGCTGAGGGAACTGGGAATCCTGCCGAAATCTGTCCTTCACCAGCCGGACAGTGAAGAGGAACTTGCCGAAGCTCTTCAAGAAGCCGCAAAGGATGCAGACGTGATCCTTACTACAGGAGGAGTTTCTGTGGGAAAAAAGGATATCCTCCACGGCGCGCTGAAAAAGCTGGGAGCGGAGAAGGTGTTCTGGAGGATCAGGCTCCAGCCCGGCATGCCTACGATTCTTTCTGTATATCAGGATACCTGCATCCTTTCCCTGTCAGGGAATCCCTTTGGAGCCATGGCAAACCTGGAGCTTCTGTTCCGCCCTATGCTGGCGAAAATGACGGGAGATGAAACCTGTCTGATGGAAAAAAGGCAGGGGATAATGGAAGGGGATTTTCAGAAAAAAAGCCGGGTGCGGCGTTTTGTCAGGGCGGTTTATAAAGACGGAAGCGTATCCTTTCCCCAGGGGATCTACTCCTCGGGGGCCATCGGTACCCTCAGGGGCTGCAACTGTCTTCTGGATATTCCCGCCGGAACAGAAGGAATCAAAGGGGGAGAGAAGGTGACGGTGTGGATGCTATAAGACCGTATATTGCCGCAGTCAGCGGCGTGAAAAACTCCGGCAAGACGACTTTTCTGGAAAAGCTGATCCCGGAACTGAAAAAAAGAGGATACCGTACGGCGGTGCTCAAACATGACGGACATGAATTTCAGGCGGATACAGAAGGAACAGATACTTTCCGGCTCAGGCAGGCGGGAGCTTTCGGAACCTGTATTTTTTCCGGAAGCAGATGGATGGCGGTGAAGGAACAGCCGGACAGCAGTCCGGAAGAGCTTGCAAAGCTTTTTCCGGAGGCGGACGTGATACTTGCCGAAGGTCTGAAAGGTTCCGGGTATCCCAAATTTGAGATCGTCCGCGGAGAAATTTCAAAGGAAAGTGTCTGCGATCCTGCCACGCTTCTTGCTCTGGTGACGGACACCGGGATAAAAATTGCCGGAATTCCGTCCGTAGGGCTGGAAGATATCGGAAAATGCGCCAATATTCTTCAGAAGAGGATAGAAAAATATAAAAAACAGAAAAAAATATAAGAAACTACTGCTTTTTCCTTGCTGAGAAAAAGCATCAATGTTAAAATAAAAACGAACAGAAAAATGTAGTGGGAGGAGGAACATTCATGGCTTTAAAACAGGTTCAGACAACCTGTCCGTACTGCGGCGCGGGCTGTCAGATAATGTTTACGGTCGATTCCGACGCGAATAAGATCGTAGAAGCAGTGCCTGCCAAGGGCAGGACAAATGACGGAACCCTCTGCCTGAAAGGTCATTACGGCTGGGATTATCTTAACGATCCCCAGATACTTACCAAGCGTCTGCGTAAGCCGATGATCCGAAAAGGGGGAAAGAAAGCGCCTCTTCAGGAGGTATCCTGGCAGGAGGCCATTTCTTATGTGGCAAAACGTCTTGGAGAGATCAAGGAGAAATACGGCCCGGATTCCATTATGGGAACAGGCTCCGCCAGAGGCGCGGGCAACGAGGCCAATTACCTGATGCAGAAATTTATGCGCGCGTGCATCGGCACCAACAATGTCGATCACTGCGCCCGAATATGACATGCGCCTTCGGTAGCGGGTCTACTGTATTCTTTAGGTTCAGGCGCAATGTCCATGGGCATCCCGGAGATCGAGGATGCAGGCTGTTTACTTTGCTTCGGCTATAACGGAGCGGATTCCCATCCTATTGTTGCGAGACGTATTGTCCGCGGACGGCAGAAGGGAATGAAGATTATCTGTGCGGATCCCCGTGTGACGGAGACCGCCCGTATCTCAGACATTCATCTCCAGCTCAAGGGCGGTTCCAACCTTGCTCTGGTAAACGCTATGGCGAACGTGATTTGGAAGGAAGGTCTGGCGGATACGAAATTTATTGAGGAACACACAAAAGGTTTTGAAGAATTCCTGAAAGTGATCGAGAAATATACTCCCGAATATGCGGAGCCTATCACTCACATTCCGGCAGAAACGATCCGTAAGGCCGCGAGAATGTACGCCACAACCAAGCCGGCCATGATTCTTTACGGCATGGGCGTCTGTCAGTTTACCCAGGCGGTAGACGTAGTGAAGGGACTGGCAAACCTGGCTCTTATGACAGGCAATTTCGGAGGCCCGGCAATGGGTATCGGCCCTGTCCGCGGACAGAATAACGTTCAGGGCGCCTGCGATATGGGAGCTCTGCCGAATTCCTATCCCGGATATCAGAATGTGACGGATCCGGAAGCAAGGGCAAAATTTGAAAAAGCCTGGGGCGTATCCCTTCCAAGTGAGATCGGATGTCCCATTACTCATGTGCCCCACAGGATCCTTCATGAGAAAGACGAGAAGAAACGTATCCATGCGTACTACATATTCGGCGAGGATCCGGCCCAGTCGGATCCGGATCTTGCGGAAGTCAGAGAAGCTCTGGACAAGTGCGACTTTGTGGTAATGCAGGATATCTATATGAACAAGACAGGTCTTTATGCGGACGTGATCCTTCCGGCTGCGGCCTGGGGAGAAAACGAAGGTATCTATACCTGCGCGGACAGAGGCTTCCAGAGAGTGAGAAAGCTTATTGAGCCGGAGGGCGATGTAAAGCCTGACTGGCAGATTATCGCGGAGATTTCCACAGCTATGGGATATCCTATGAACTATAAAAACACAGAGGAAATCTGGAACGAAATGATCGATCTTTGTCCAAGCTTTAAGGGAGCTACCTATGAAAAGATCGAAAAATACGGCTGTGTACAGTGGCCCTGCCGCGATAAGTCCATGGAAGACAAGGGTACGCCTTATCTTCACAAAGACGGCATTTTCGGAACAAAGGATCATAAGGCTCTATTCTATGGAACAGACTGGCACCCGCCTGTGGAGCTGGAAAACGACCAGTATCCGATGACGCTTTCCACTGTCAGGGAAGTAGGGCATTATTCTGTCCGTACTATGACAGGCAACTGCCGCACCCTGCGCAATCTGGAGGACGAACCGGGATGGGTGCAGATGAACACAGGAGATTGTGAGCGTATGGGCCTGAAAAAGGGAGAGCTTGTAAAAATCCTTTCCAAGAGAGGATACTGTATTACAAGATGCCTGCCTACAGACCGTGTGGAGCCGGGTGCGACCTATATGACTTATCAGTGGTGGGTCGGAGCATGCAACGAGCTGACAACGGCCAAGCTTGATCCTATCAGCAATACGCCGGAGTACAAATACTGCGCCTGCCGCGTAGAAAAGATCGAAGACCAGGAGTGGGCAGAGCGCCATGTAATGGAGCTTTATGACGATATCCGCGCCCAGATGGGAATTGATACGGGAAAGGGGGCTAAAGCATGAATTACTTTGTGAAAGGAAACCCTGACCTCTGTATCGGATGCCGCACCTGTATGATCGGATGCGTGGTCGCCCATGAGGGAAAGCATATTTTTGAAGTGGATCCGGATTCTTATGACTTCAATCCAAGGCTTCATGTGGTGAGGACTGTGCGCCTCAGCGTTCCGGTACAGTGCAAGCACTGTGAAAATCCGGCCTGTATGGCCGTCTGTCCGGTGGGAGCTATTTCCCAGAAGGATCACTGTGTGATCATAGACCAGGACAAATGTATGGGCTGTAAATCCTGTATGGATGCCTGTCCTTTCGGCGCCATCAATATGACGGAAAGAAAAGGCCATATCCAGGCGGACGGAACTTTGAAAAAAACCGCCAATAAATGCGACCTGTGCTACGGGCTGCCAGGCGGTCCGGCCTGTGTGAGAGTCTGCCCAACAGAGGCCCTCGCTCTTATCACGGAGGAGGATCTTGAAACCGCTATGGAACGCAAGCGGGCGGAAACAGCCAGAAATACATTTAAAGAGAATCATCCACAGGAATAGGAGGACAGGATCATGAAAAAGGAATTAGGTTGCTTCGTAGTGGGTGACAGTACAAAATGTACAGGCTGCAGAGCATGTGAACTGGCCTGCTTTACCGTTCATAACCGTGAGAGCAATCACGTAGGAAAAACCGTGGGAACTGTGACGGTTCCTGTTGCGCCCAGATTATTTCTGACGAAATTTGAAGAGGGCTGTATGCCGATCCAGTGCAAGCACTGCGAGGATGCGCCCTGTCTGAACGCCTGTACAAAGGGGGCGATCAGCCGCATCGACCATCAGGTGATCGTGGACGCGGAGAAATGCATCGGCTGCAAAGACTGTATGCAGGCATGTCCGTTCGGCGCCATCGCACTGCTTCCCTACGCAAAGGGCGGAAAGCTTGTGGCTCAGCCTATGGGAGAGGAAACGAAGGTTTTCGCCTCCAAGTGCGATCTCTGCGCCGGGATCGAAGGCGGTCCGGCCTGCGTCCGCGTCTGTCCGCACCAGGCCCTTCGCCTGGTGGACCCGGAAGCGGAACGGGAAGAAAAGAACATTAAGGCGGCAGAAGCTCTGCTCCTGACGAAAAACTGGAGATAAGGGAGGACAGAATTCATGATAGTAGAAATAGATAAGAATCTTTGTACCGGCTGCCGTGAGTGTGCAGAGGTCTGTCCTGCCTATGCCATAGTAGGAGAGCAGGGGCAGCCTCAGACTATTGATGAGAGCCGCTGCGTCAGATGCGGCCAGTGCGTGCAGAAATGCAAATCCTATGTGTCTGTACTGACCCATGGCAAAGACGCTTATGAAAGAGTAAAAAAAGAAAGACATATTCCGGACTGCGTAAAGGAGCCGTTGTTCGCCGCCCATGCAGTCTGCAATGTAGATAAAGTAAAGGCAGCCCTTGCGGATAAAGAGAAGTTTACCATCGTCCAGTGCGCGCCTGCAGTCCGGGTAGCCATTGCGGAGGAATTCGGCGAAGCACTTGGTTCTCTTACTCCTGGAAAACTTTCCGCTGCCCTTCATGCGCTGGGCTTCGACAGAGTGTATGATACCAACTTCCCGGCAGATGTGACGATCATGGAGGAAGGCACGGAGCTGGTAAAACGGATCACAGAAGGCGGCGTTCTTCCCATGTTTACCTCCTGCTGCCCCGCGTGGGTGAAGTTCCTGGAAAATAATTATCCGGAGCTGAAGGATCACCTTTCTTCCGCGAAGAGCCCCCAGCAGATCGGAGGAGCTATTTTTAAGACATATGGGGCTCAGCTTGAGGGAAAAACAGGAGCCGACATTTACAGTGTTTCCGTGATGCCCTGTACCTGCAAGGAGTTTGAGTGCAGCCGCCCAGAAATGAAAGACAGCGGTTATCAGGATGTGGATGTGGCGATTACCACCAGAGATCTGGCATGGATGATCCGTGATATGGGAATTGACTGGAACAGTCTGGAAGAGATGGAGTTCGACCAGCCTCTTGGTCTTTATACCGGTGCCGGAACGATCTTCGGTGTTACGGGAGGCGTCATGGAGGCGGCGATCCGTACCGGATACGAGCTGGTAACAGGACAGCCGATTCCTGATGTGGAGGTAACGGCAGTGCGCGGAACAGAAGGCTTCCGTACTTCTGTTCTGAAAGTGGGGGACCTGAATCTGAAGGTAGGCGTTGTCACCGGACTGAAAAATGTGATCCCCGTGCTTGAGGCTGTGAAGAATGGAACCCTGGATCTTCATTTTATCGAAGTGATGACATGTCCGGAAGGATGCGTCAGCGGCGGCGGCCAGCCCAAAATGCTGATGGATACCGACCAGGCGGAAGCGTACGCTGCCAGAAGAGAGGCTACCTTTGCTCATGACAGGGAGCTTCCATACAGGAAGTCCCACGAAAATCCGGCTATTAAGAAGATTTACGAGGAGTTCCTGGAGGAACCCAACAGTCATATTGCCCATCATTTACTTCATACGACCTACTGTATTAAATAAAAAAGGCGAATGAACAGAACCGAAAAAATTTAGAATGACGAACGATAAAACACCTGGAAAGAGATGCTGTGTCAGGAAAGCGGCGCAGCCTGACCTGTCTCCAGGTGTTTTTGTTCCGGAACTGACTGGTGGGTTTCAGGCTCTTCTTTACGTCTTACGGCGAGTGTGGTAGAATAAAGGGCAGACACAAGACAGAACGCAGGAGCTGACTGACGTTAAAAAGAGGGAAAGTTTTTGAAGAAAAAGACACTCCAGAGGTTAAGGTTATGAGATATGGAATCATCGGCACGGCGGGGCATGTGGATCATGGAAAGACCTGCCTGATCCAGGCATTGACAGGAATAGACACAGACCGTTTGAAAGAAGAAAAAAAAAGAGGCATTACCATTGAGCTTGGCTTTGCCTGGATGGATTTTCCGGATGGCGGCAGAGTAGGGATCGTGGATGTGCCCGGACATGAAAAATTTGTAAAAAACATGCTGGCGGGAGCAGGTGGCATGGATCTTGTAATGCTTGTAGTGGCGGCAGATGAGGGCGTGATGCCCCAAACGGTGGAACATCTGGATATCCTTTCTATTCTTGGAATCCGCCACGGCGTGATCGTTATCACCAAAACCGATCTGGCGGAGCCGGAGCTTGTGGCTCTTGTGGAAGAAGATATCAGGGAGCTTGTAAAGGATACATTTCTGGAAAATGCTCCCGTGGTTCCCGTATCCGTATACAAAAACCAGGGGCTGGATATTCTGAAGGAGACACTGTATGAAATGTACCGGAAGCTTCCTCCCCGGAAGGAGGGCCCGCATTTCCGGCTTCCCATAGACCGCGTATTTACCATGAAAGGCTTCGGGACTATTGTTACAGGTACGCTTTCCGAAGGTAAAATAAGGAAAGACCAGGAAGTTGTCCTTTATCCGGAAAACCGTCCTGTAAAGATCCGGAGCATTCAGGTACACGGACAGGCTGAGGAGATGGCTTTTGCCGGCCAGAGAGCGGCGGTAAATCTTCCGGATCGGACAAAGGACGAGGTTTTCCGGGGAGACGTGCTTGCCTCAAAAGGAAGCCTTTTCCCTACGCGGATGGCGGACGTGCTTCTTACAATGCTGCGCCATACGGAGCGCACCGTTAAAAACGGAAGCAGAGTGCATATTTATCATGGAACCCGTGAGCTTTTAGGCAAAGCGGTTCTCTTGGACCGGGAGGAGCTGAAGGCCGGCGAAAGCTGTTATGCGCAGCTCCGTCTGGAGGAAGAAACAGTTCTATGTAAAGGCGACCGTTTCGTGATCCGTTTTTACTCTCCCGCAGAAACCATCGGAGGCGGCGTAGTATTAGACGCCTGTCCCGGAAAACACCGGAGAAAAGACAAGGAAGTGCTGGAAGCCTTCCGTATTAAGGAGAAAGGAACCTTGGAGGAGCAACTGGAGATTTCCGCACTGGAACACTGGGGATGCTTCTGTACTCTGGAGGAGCTGGCTCTGCGAAGCTCGCTGAACCGTTCCAGCCTGAAAAACGCCGCCCTGAAGCTGAAAGAAAAGAAGCAACTGGTAAAGCTTAATGAGAATCTTTATATCCACAGAAGAGAATTTGAGCATTACCGAAAAAAAACAGAAGAGTTCCTGAATGAATTTCATAAAGCCTACCCTCTGAAAGAAGGAATGGGGATTGAGGAAGCTCGCAGCCGCCTGGGGCTTATGGACAGCAGAAGAGCCGATGAGATTTTTTTGGCGCTGAAGGAAGAGAAAGTGATAAAAGAAGAAAACGGCTGCCTCAGCAAAAAACGTTTCCGGGTGGTGTTAAAAGAGGACGAGGACGCCATGGTGCAGGAGATTCTGAAACATTATCTGGAGGCGGGCTTTGCGCCTCTGGCTACAGAGCTTTATATAAAAGAACACCGCAGCCAGAAGAAATTCCAGGCTGTTTTAACCTCCCTTTTGAATAAAAAAGCGCTGATCCGCCTTGACGGGCAGTATTGCATACACAGAGAGTATTATGAAAAAGCAAAAAGTTCTTTTGCCGAGATGGCGGCGCACTGCCCGGAAGTTGTTCTTGGCGAATACCGGGACTATCTGGGGTGCTCAAGAAAGGTGGCGGTGGCGCTTCTGGAGCATTTTGACAAAAACGGCTATACCAGAAAAACGGAGGGCGGAAGAGTTCTGAAGTATCCGCCTGTAGGAAGCGAAGGGAGGTGAGGATATGGCAGAAGAAAAGATCCGCCTGACGCAGATGTCGTCGTCCGCCGGGTGAGCGGCGAAAATAGGTCCTGGGACCCTTGCCCAAGTTTTGGGCAAGCTGCCGAAATTTCAGGATCCCATGCTTTTGGTGGGAACCGAAACGTCGGATGACGCTGCCGTTTACAAGATCAGCGAGGAACTGGCAGTCATCCAGACAGTAGATTTTTTTACTCCGGTGACGGACGATCCCTATCTGTTCGGACAGATCGCGGCGGCCAATGCCTTAAGCGACGTATACGCCATGGGAGGAGAGCCGAAACTGGCTCTGAACCTTGCAGCCTTTCCAAACTGCCTGGATACAGAGATTCTGGGGGAAATCCTTAAAGGAGGGGCGGATAAGGTTATGGAGGCGGGAGCCGTCCTGGCCGGAGGCCATACTATCTCTGATAATGAACCGAAGTACGGCCTTTGTGTGACTGGTTTTGTACATCCGAAAAAAATGTGGAAAAACTGCGGCGCAGAGCCGGGGGATCTTCTGGTTCTGACAAAGCCTCTGGGAAGCGGAATCCTCTCTACGGCTGAAAAAGGCGGGATCATCCGGGAAGCGGAGCATCTGGAAGCAGTAAAGACCATGACGACGCTGAATAAATATGCCGCGGAGCTGGCAAAGGAGTTTCAGGTACACTGCTGCACAGATATCACCGGTTTCGGTCTGGCGGGACATGCCATGGAAATGGCGAAAGGAAGCAAAAAGACCTTCGTCATTTATGCAGAGAAACTTCCCGTACTTTCAGGAGCCCGGGAATATGCGGAAATGGGGCTGATACCTGCCGGGGCGTACAGGAACAGGGAGTTCCTGGAAAAAGATATGGAAAGCCGGATTTCCGGATGGAGGGAGGATCTTCTTTTTGATCCTCAGACATCGGGAGGACTGCTTCTGGCAATACCGACGGAGGATGCAGCGGGACTGATGGGCAGACTTTCCGGACTGGAACTGCCTTCGGCAGTCGTCGGAGAGGTAACGGAGGAAAAAGGAAAATTCCTTATATTTGTATAAAAGGTATCCCTTTATTGCCGCAGTAAATGCGGCAGGAGTATGGAAATGGATAAGAATTTGATTTTGAGAAAGTTACCCAGAGTGGATGACCTTCTGAAAGAAGAAGGCGTCCGGGAACTCTGTATGATATACGGAAAAAAGGAAGTTCTCCGGGCAGTGCGGGAGGAACTGGACTGTCTGCGGCGGAAGATACTGTCTGAGCCATGGTCAAACGTTAGTAGAGATGAAGCTGGGGAAACGGCGGAATATGACGGCATGAAAAATCTTATCCCGTCCGGGCTGATTCCCTCTGCGGAGAAGATCGCGGAGCAGGCTGCTCTCCGTCTGGAGGAGGAATCACAGCTTTCTCTCAGGAGAGTATTTAACGCTACAGGAATCATACTTCACACAAATCTGGGACGCGCGCCATTGGGAAAAAAGCAGATGGCGGTGGTGCTGGATGCGATGAGCGGCTATTCCAATCTGGAATACAATCTTTCAGATGGAAAGCGGGGGAAACGCCAGGAGCACTTTTCAGAACTGATCAGCAGGATCACAGGAGCGCAGGCTGCTGTTGCCGTAAATAACAATGCGGCGGCGGTGACGCTGATCTTAAGCGCCCTTGCCAGAGGAAAAGAAGTGATCGTTTCCCGCGGAGAGCTTATTGAGATCGGAGGACGCTTCCGGATTCCGGAAGTTATGGAACAAAGCGGCGCTGTCCTGAAAGAGACAGGCTGCACCAACCGCACCAGGATCAGCGACTATGAAAAGGCTGTTACAGAAAATACAGGAGCTCTTCTTAAGGTTCATACCAGCAACTATAGGATACTGGGATTTACGGAAGAGGTCTCAGTGGAGGAACTGGCTGCCCTGGGGGAAAAATATCATATTCCGGTGATCGTGGATCTGGGAAGCGGCGTTTTGACGGATCTGGAAAAATTCGGCCTTTCTCATGAGCCTACTGTCCAGGAAATCCTACAAAAAGGCGCGGATCTGGTATGTTTTTCCGGTGATAAGCTTCTGGGAGGTCCCCAGGCAGGAATTATTGCGGGAAAACAATCATATATAAAAGAGATGGAAGAACACCCGCTGATGCGCGCCTTCCGCCTGGACAAGTGTACCATTGCCGCCCTGGCGGCCACTTTCCGGGAATATCTGAACGAGGAAGAAGCCTGTGAAAATATTCCTGTATTAAAGATGCTGTCCAGAACTGTGGACGAATTATGGGCTCAGGCCCAGGAAACGGCTTGGGAGATCACTTCACGGAACTGTGAAGACACGGTTACGGTTGAAAAGAGCGTTTCTATGCTTGGGGGAGGTTCCATGCCTCTGGAAGAAATCCCAAGCTGTGCGGTAGTGATAAAGCCGAAAGGGGAAAACGCAGAAGAGTTCGCGCGCCGTCTGGCGGAACTTCCTGTACCGATCATTGCACATATAAAAAACAACAGGGTAATTCTTGACATGCGGACAATATCCGAAGAAGAGCTGAATGAATTTAAATCTTATCTGGCGGGTGCCTGTGAGAATCGAACTCACCCAGGGCGCTGTTAACGTCCAGCACAGGTTTTGAAGACCAGGAGGCACACCAGTTGCCTATCGACACCCAAACGCTGTTATTATAACAGAGAGAAGGCCTGTTTTCAATAGCTTCGGAAAGAATTCTGCGCCGCATATCAGCTTAGCCCGAAAGTGAGCAGAAGAAAGGCAGGTGCGGCTATGAAAAAGCAAACCATACAGATTCTTAAGATAAAAGACGGAAAAAGCCTTCCGGCAGAGGATGAGGTGGCTCTGGAAAAGCACTTTTCAGTAAAAATAAACGGAGAGAAAATGTTTTCCTTAAACTGTACGCCGGAGTTCCTGGAAGAACTGATCCTTGGCCGTCTGTACACAGAAGGCATGATACGGGAAAAGAAACAGGTAAAAAACATCCTGATTTTGTGGGAACAGGGGGAGATCCACGTTTCTCTGAACACCAAGATCACCTCTTTTTCCAGGGCAGGCTGGGTATTTTCTTCAGAACGGAGAGAGCCGGGAGATAAGGATGTCCGGGAAAATAAAGAAGGACAGAAAGACGGAGAAGACGAAACAAACCTGGAAATTTCCAGGCTTTTCCGGACGGCGGATGAGATTTTTGAAAATCCGGGGGAGCTTTTCCGCGACACAGGATGCGCGCATTGCTGTGCCTTGTATCTTAAGGAACGGACAGTCTGCAGGTTTGAGGATGTGGGACGCCACAACGCGCTGGATAAAGCAGTGGGCTGGGCTCTGAAAAGGGGACTGCCTCTGAAAGAATCGGCTGTATTTACAAGCGGAAGGATATCCGGAGATTATCTGGCTAAGATCATCCGAGCCGGCATTTCCACTGTGGTTTCCAGGGCGGCTGTCACCGGAGAGGCGGTAAAGCTTGCAAAAAACCATGGGATCACCATGTATGGATTTGTGCGGAGAGGAAGCGGCAACGTATATGCCTCCGGAAGAAAAAGTTTGATAAAAAATTAACAGAAAATATTGTGTGCGGAACCAGAAAGTGTTATAATATTAACAATCGTTGATTTATGTGCATCATTTCAGCAGCTACTGCATCGCGTCTGGTATAATTCCAGGAGGTGTTTGATTTGAATTATGAAGATGTACAGAAAATCTCAAATGCGGCGGCAGGAAAAGCGGGCCTTTTGGCGTCCAATGCCGGAAAATATTTTGTAAGAGCGGTGATGGCAGGATTCTTTATTGGTGTTGCGATGATCTTTTCCAATGTGGTGGGAAATGTTTTCTCTTCCAATGAGCTCCCTGCCTGGGGCAAATTTTTAAGCGCCGTTGTTTTTTCTATTGCCGTACTTCTGATTTCGCTTGTGGGAGGAGAGCTTTTCACCGGAAACAATCTGGTGATGGCGTTTGGTGCGTTTGATAAGAAAGTAGGCTGGAAGGATGCAGGTAAGATCTGGATTGTCAGCTATATCGGAAACTTTGTCGGATGTGTGATCTTATCCCTGATCTTCGTCTGGGCGGGAGCCTCCGGTACTCAGGATTATTTTGCCGGGATCATGGAGACGAAGCTTTCCATTCCGGTAGGGCAGATGTTCTTCCGGGCAATTTTATGTAACTTCTTCGTCTGTCTTGGAGTACTCTGCGGCATTAAGCTGAAGAGTGAGGCAGCGAAATTTCTGATGATCGTCATGTGTATCTCAGGCTTTGTAATAAGCGGATTTGAGCACTGCATCGCAAATATGGCAATCTTTACAGTGGGATTTGCGATGGTGCCGGGACTTTCCGTAGGAGCAATGCTGAAGAGTATGCTTGTGGTCACCATTGGCAATATGGCAGGCGGCGCGCTGCTTCTTGCGTGGCCGCTGAGAAAGATGAGTGCAGATCAGTAAGATTATGACAAAAGCATTATACATAGCAGAAAAGCCCAGCGTGGCGCAGGAATTTGCAAAAGCATTAAAAATCAACGGGCAGAGAAAAGACGGATATCTGGAGTCGGAAGACAGTATAGTGACCTGGTGTGTAGGACACCTGGTCACTATGAGCTATCCGGAAAAATACGATGAAAAGTATAAAAGGTGGAGTTTCGATACCCTGCCTTTTTTGCCGCGCGAATTTAAATATGAAGTGATCCCTGGCGTACAGAAGCAGTTTCAGATCGTGAAGGGGCTTCTGAACCGTCCCGATGTGGAGACAATCTACGTCTGTACAGACTCCGGACGGGAAGGAGAATATATCTACCGTCTTGTAGCCCAGATGGCCGGGGTTAAAAATAAAAAACAGAAAAGAGTGTGGATCGATTCCCAGACAGAGGAAGAGATCCTGAGAGGAATCCGGGAGGCAAAAGATCTTTCAGCATATGATAATATTGCGGATTCCGCCTATCTCCGCGCGAAAGAGGATTATCTGATGGGAATTAATTTTTCCAGGGTCCTCACACTCAGATACGGGAACAGCGTGTCCAATTATCTCAGGTCGAAATACCAGGCCATATCTGTTGGCAGGGTGATGACCTGCGTTCTGGGAATGGTGGTGCGCCGCGAGCGGGAGATCCGCTCCTTCGTAAAGACGCCGTTCTACAGGGTGATCGGCAGGCTTTCCCTTGAAGGCGAAAATTTCGAGGGAGAATGGAGAGCGGCGGAAGGCAGCAGATATTTCCAGTCTCCCCGTCTGTATAAAGAGAACGGATTCAAAGAAAAAAAAGATGCGGAAGAGCTTATTCAGTATCTGGAGGAAGAGAAGCCTCTTACCTGCCGCGTGGAGAAAGCGGAGCGCAAAAAAGAAAAGAAAAATCCCCCTCTGCTTTTCAACCTTGCGGAGCTTCAGAACGTATGCTCGAAACTTTTTAAGATCAGTCCGGACGAGACCCTGCGCGTGGTCCAGGAGCTTTATGAGAAAAAACTCGTTACCTATCCCAGGACGGACGCCAGAGTTCTCTCCACCGCTGTGGCGAAGGAAATCTACAAAAACATTTCCGGGCTGAAACGGTATCCCATGACAGCCGCAGCCGCGGAAGAGATCCTTACAGCGGGTACATACAAAAATATAATTAAAACACGCTATGTAAACGACAAACAGATCACGGATCATTACGCCATTATCCCCACGGGACAGGGACTGAACAGCCTGAATTCCCTGCCTCTGACTTCCCAGAGAGTGTACGAGGTTATTGTGCGCAGATTCCTGTGTATTTTCTATCCTCCGGCTGTGTACCAGAAAGTAAGCCTTGTCACATCCGCCAGAGGAGAATCTTTTTTCTCGTCCTTTAAGGTGCTTCAGGAGGAAGGCTATCTGAAGATCGCTGCGGCATCCTTTGCCTCCCGCAGAACACAGGAAGAAGAAAAAACAGGAGACCAAGAGGAGAGCAGGGAGCTTTCCTGCAATACGTCCCTTCTGGAAGCGTTGCAGAAGCTGAAAAAGAATGATATACTTGCCATAGATTCCCTGGATATCAAAGAAGGGGAAACGTCGCCGCCGAAACGGTACAATTCCGGTTCCATGATCCTTGCGATGGAAAACGCGGGACAGCTGATCGAAGACGAGGAACTTCGTTCCCAGATCAGGGGAAGCGGAATCGGCACAAGCGCCACCCGCGCGGAGATCCTTAAGAAACTGTTTACGATCAAATACCTGTCTCTCAACAAAAAGACGCAGGTGATCACGCCCACCCTTCTGGGTGAAATGATCTTCGACGTGGTGAACTGCTCCATCCGCCAGCTTCTCAATCCGGAGCTTACGGCAAGCTGGGAAAAAGGTCTTACCTACGTCGCGCAGGGAAGTATAACCTCTCAGGAGTATATGGATAAACTGGAGCATTTTGTGAGAGTGCGTACCGACCAGGTGGAGAAAAGCAATTATCAGTATGTGCTGCGGCAGTTTTTCGACGCCGCGGCGGAGAATTATAAAAAGAAGCCGGCGGCTGCCAGACGAGGAGGAAATGAAAAATGAAAGAATTCACTATTGAAAACATGCTTGATCTGAATGAAACAATCGCAAAAGAGCTTTTTGAGGGAAAGACTTATCCCTGGGAAGTCCTTCCGGAGATTGGAACTTTCATAAAAAAACTGGGAGAATCCCTTGATCCGGAGGAATACGAGCGCCGGGGAGAGGACGTATGGATCGCCAGAACCGCCAGTGTGGCTCCTACCGCGTATATCAACGGCCCTGCCATTATCGGAAAGAACGCGGAAGTCCGTCACTGCGCCTTTATCCGCGGGAACGCTATTGTGGGAGAAGGCTCTGTGGTGGGAAATTCCACTGAGCTTAAGAATGTGGTTCTTTTCAACAGCGTACAGGTTCCACATTACAATTATGTGGGAGACTCTGTTCTCGGTTACAAGTCCCATATGGGCGCGGGATCTATCTGTTCCAATGTGAAATCCGATAAAAAACTGGTAGTGGTGAAGAACGGAGAAGAGAAGATTGAGACCGGACTGAAGAAATTCGGCGCCATGCTTGGAGACCATGTGGAGGTGGGCTGCGGTTCTGTCCTGAATCCGGGAACAGTGATCGGAAGAAACACCAATATTTATCCCCTTTCACCGGTCCGGGGCTGCGTGCCTGCGGACAGCATCTATAAGAAAGCCGGAGATATCGTGAAGAAGAAATGATCCGGAGCGGCGGGGAAGGATCCCCGGGCCTGAGATGTGAGATAACAGAAATAAGCCGTGAAGACATGCAACCAGGAAAGCGTGTCCTTCACGGCTTGTTATTTCAGAACAGCAGTCTTCGCAGGATCACAAGGATCGTGATGTGCAGAGGATAAAATGCGTAAAAGAAATATTTGGAGAATTTTCCACGGATAAATCCTCTCTGTCCGTTGTACATATTGATGGAGATGAAGGCAAAGCAGGCCTTCCATTCATAATACAGCCAGCAGCTTCCCACGATCGCCTGGGAGGCTTTTTCGTTTCTGAGAAGATACATGATTAAAAGGAATACATATCCCCTCCATCCGTAATCGGCATTCAGTTTCACAGCGACACAGAGGAGGACCAGCAGGCACAGGATCTGTTTCCAGGGAGCGCTGCGGAAGTATTCCAGGGCGCACATGCCCAGAAATCCCAGAAACAGAGTGAAAAATACATTCTGCTTCACATAGGACCAGGTGTCTGTGAACATGAAATTCCATGGGATCTCTGAGATCAGGGCAAAGAGAAAAAGATTCCGCCCGTATCTCACCCGGTTCCGCGTGTGAAGGAAACCCTCCGTGAGAAGAAAGCAGAAGATGGGAAACGCCGCCCTTCCGATATCCCGGCAGATACGGTAGGCGCTGTATCCTCTGCCGCCGATGTAAAAAAGAGGATCAAGAGCTGGCTGCCAGATACTTAAGAGAACCGCTGCGGTATGGTCGATGAGCATGATAACCATTGCCAGTACCTTCAGAGAACTGCCGCTGAGGATCTGGAAACGGGATGGAAAAAAAGATGGCGGTAAATAACCTGTCATGTCAGCCTCCTGTATAATTCTGAAAATTCTTTTTACAGTTTACCACAGTTCTCCGGGGATTGCCAGAACTCTTTTACTGTGCTATAGTAAAGTAAAACAGCGATTGGAGGGAGAGCCTGTGGTACGCAAATGGAAGATCACTATTCCGGAGCTTTCCGGAACCGAAGAACGAAACGCATATGTATACCTTCCGGATTCCTACGAAGAAAATCCCAAGACCCGCTATCCGGTCCTGTATATGTTCGACGGACATAATGTGTTTTTTGACGAGGACGCCACATACGGAAAATGCTGGGGCATGAAAGAGTACATGGACCGTACAGAGACGCAGATGATCATTGCCGCGGTGGAGTGCAATCACAGCCCGGATCACGGAAGACTGAGGGAATACGCTCCTTTCAGTTTCCGGGACAGCCAGTGTGGAAGCATAACAGGAATGGGCCATGTCACCATGGAATGGCTGGTACATACCTTCAAACCCTTTATAGACCGGGAATACCGCACGCTTCCGGACCGAAAGAACACGTATATCGCCGGCAGCTCCATGGGCGGACTGATGAGCATTTACGCGGTGACGCAGTACAATCATATTTTCCGCGGAGCGGCGGCTTTGTCCCCCTCTGTGTGGACGGCTCCCGTGAAGCTGGAGCAGATGATCCGCAGAGTGAAGATCCGCCCGGATACGGTGGTATATATGGATTACGGCGCAAAAGAAATGGAACAGCGTCCGGATGTGCGGAAACATATTGAGATGACCGCGGCGGTGCTCCTTCAGAAAAAAGTCCTTCTCACCGGACGGATCATTCCCGGCGGCACGCACTGCGAGGCAAGCTGGGAGCGGCAGATCCCGTTTTTCATGAATACGCTGCTGTACGAACCGTAACTGTATGTTCCGCGGGCGGTATTTCCGCAAAGATAGGCAGACGGAATATTTTCTTCCCTGGCTTCTCTGCAATAAGCGACAAGAAAAGAGTTTATTTTTTTACAAATTTTGACTGGACGAATGAGGTTTTTTATGAGAAAATATTCTCAGGTTGTTAGGTGATTCTATAACAACATATAGTAAATCTACACTTGAAAGGAGTTTTACAATGATTTATTCACGCGAAGTAGAAGAAATGTGTCCAGTGGCACAGGGCGTTCATCATGGCGCTGCTCCAATCCCGGAAGAAGCGAAGTGGGTACAGGCTAAGGAAGTTAAGGATATTTCCGCTCTGACACACGGCGTAGGCTGGTGCGCACCGCAGCAGGGCGCCTGCAAACTGACCCTGAACGTTAAAGAGGGTATCATCCAGGAAGCACTTGTTGAGACGATCGGATGTTCTGGTATGACTCATTCCGCAGCTATGGCTTCTGAGATCCTTCCGGGCCTTACTGTTATGGAAGCACTGAACACAGACCTTGTCTGTGATGCGATTAATACAGCTATGAGAGAACTGTTCCTGCAGATCGTTTACGGCCGTTCCCAGTCCGCATTCTCCGAGGACGGACTTCCGGTAGGCGCAGGCCTGGAAGACCTTGGTAAGGGTCTCCGCTCTCAGGTTGGTACCATGTACGGAACTCTGAAGAAAGGTCCCCGTTATCTGGAGATGGCAGAAGGCTATGTAACCGGTATCGCACTGGATGCGGACAATGAGATCATCGGATATCAGTTCGTAAGCCTTGGCAAAATGACTGATTTCATCAAAAAAGGCGATGACCCCAATACTGCATGGGAGAAGGCAAAAGGTCAGTACGGCCGTGTTGACGATGCAGTGAAGATCATCGATCCGAGAAAAGAATAATCGATTCAGTTATTATAAGATGATAAATCAGGAGGATAAGTAAATGGCTTTATTTGAATCATATGAGAGACGAATTGACAAGATCAATTCTGTTTTAAACAGCTACGGAATCGCTTCTCTGGAAGAGGCAGAGAAGATCACCAAAGATGCAGGCCTTAATGTTTACGATCAGATCAAAGGCATCCAGCCGATCTGCTTCGAGAACGCATGCTGGGCGTACATCACAGGCGCAGCCATCGCTATCAAGAAGGGCTGCAAGAGAGCAGCGGACGCAGCTGCAGCTATCGGTGAAGGTCTTCAGGCTTTCTGTATTCCGGGATCCGTTGCTGATACCCGTAAAGTAGGTCTTGGACACGGCAACCTGGGTAAGATGCTTCTGGAAGAAGAGACAGAGTGCTTCTGCTTCCTGGCAGGCCATGAGTCCTTTGCAGCGGCAGAGGGCGCTATTGGTATCGCTGAGAAGGCGAACAAGGTTCGTCAGAAACCGCTCCGCGTTATCCTGAACGGCCTTGGCAAAGACGCCGCACAGATCATTTCCCGTATCAACGGATTTACATATGTTGAGACAGAGTACGATCCCTACACCAACGAAGTAAAAGAAGTATTCCGCAAGGCATACTCCGAAGGACTCCGCGCGAAGGTTAACTGCTACGGCGCGAACAGCGTTCAGGAAGGCGTTGCCATCATGTGGAAAGAGGGCGTTGACGTTTCCATCACCGGTAACTCCACCAACCCCACACGTTTCCAGCATCCCGTTGCAGGTACCTACAAGAAGGAATGCAACGAAAAAGGCAAGAAATACTTCTCCGTTGCTTCCGGCGGCGGTACAGGACGTACCCTTCATCCGGACAACATGGCAGCTGGTCCCGCTTCCTATGGTATGACCGATACACTTGGACGTATGCATTCTGACGCTCAGTTTGCAGGATCCTCCTCCGTACCGGCTCACGTAGAGATGATGGGTCTCATCGGAGCAGGAAACAACCCCATGGTTGGTATGACTGTAGCTGTAGCCGTTTCCATCGAAGAAGCTGCGAAGGCCGGCAAGTTCTGATCGAAAGAATCTCGTAAAATACAAAGGGCTTCCGAGTGTATCGGAAGCCCTTTGTTAAATTTGCCTTATGAAATAATGGGAAAATGTACGATCGGAGGTCGGCGATAATGAACGACATTACAATAAGGGCAGCGGTGCCGGAAGACGCCAAGGATCTGTTGGAGATATACGCGCCTTATGTAACAGATACCGCTGTTACCTATGAATATACAGTTCCTGCTACGGAAGAATTTGCTTCCAGGATCAGACATACGCTGGAAAAATATCCGTATCTCGTAGCTGAAGAGTGCGGCGAGATCCTCGGATATGCCTATGCGGGCGCGTTCCACCCCAGAGCTGCCTATGCCTGGGATGTGGAAATGTCGATTTATATTAAAAAAGATCATAAACATTCCGGGATCGGAAGAGCGCTTTATGAAGCTCTGGAGAATATTCTGGTTCGGCAGAATGTTCTGAACGTATACGCCTGTATCGCCTGTCCGGAAAAAGAAGACGAATATCTGACGAAGGACAGTATCCGGTTTCATGAACATATGGGCTACCGGATCGTGGCTGAATTCAGGGAGTGCGCATATAAATTCAGACGCTGGTACGGCATGGTATGGATGGAAAAGAGAATCGGGAAACTGCCGGGAAATCCTTCAGAAGTAAAGAATTTTGCCCAGGTACGCAAACAGTTCGGATTGTAAAGAATATGGAGGCGAAAATGCATGAAAAAGAGAATAGAATATCTGGATTCATTAAAAGCGGTCTGTATTCTGATGGTGGTTTTCTGTCATTTTGTACTGCTCCCTGCTGATTCAGCCGCGGGTAATTTTCTGATGTCGCTGTCATGGGCTGCTGTTCCCTGTTTTATGATGATCTCGGGAGTCCTGATGCATCAGTCGACAACATTTACCTGGAAAAAATACTTTTCCAGAGTTGCGGGGATTTATATCGTTTTGTGTGTTTGGAGAGGAATATACCTTCTGGTAAATCTTATGACAGGAGTGTTTTCTTTTGGAAAACTCCAGATCATACAGTACCTGTTTTTCCTGAAAGATCTTGAGGGGATAAATACAGGTGTTATGTGGTATATGATCGCCTTCCTTTTTGTGCAGATGCTTTATCCGGTCACATATTATCTGTTCCGTGGAATAGATGAAAGCGGAGGGCGCAGGATTCTGTTTTACATGATGTCTGTTGCTTTTGCAGGAGGAATACTCATTCCCTCATGCAGTTGGGCACTGAAACTTATGTGCCGGCTTCTTGGAACGGGAAGCGCGGATTTTGACGGACTGAAAAGGATTATGCCCTTTTCTTCCTATGCGAACATGCTTTTTTATTTTATTGCGGGAGCATTTATTTATGAATACCGCAGACAGATCAGTGACCGGATCAGAACCTTCCGTATGTGGCTCCTGCCGGCGGTGATTCTGGGGACCGGCGGACTGATGACTGTTAAGTATTTTGATTCAGGAACTTTCCGATGGAACAACACTTTTCTTAACGCAGGTTATTCACATATTTTGACAGGGGTAGTAGCGGCGGGGCTTCTGTTGTTTTTTATGGAATATGAAAAGCAGATGACAAAGATCAATCATCTGCTTGGGAAATATATCGGACAGCATACCATGGGGATTTATTATCTGCATTATATCATTCTCACAGTATGTGCCGTTTATCTGTATCCATATTTTGAAAATAAATATTCTCTTGCTCTTAATCTGGCGAAAATGGCAGTAATCACAGCTGTATGTGTTATCATTACCCTGCTGTTGAAAAGAATTCCGGTATTAAGAAAACTTGTACAGTGATCATCAGTGTTTCCGGGACAGCAGTCTGTTCCGGAACTGCCGGTATTTTGTGAGCAGAATATCTTTTGCTTCCGGTTCCAGGATCAGATTCTGTTCATTTTGTTTCAGGATCAGATGTTCTTTTTTCAGACGGAAAGACTTTGTATCAGATGAACACGGAAATCCCTCTTCTGCAGAAAGATTACGGAATCGGATCGTGTGTTCATTGCTGGTCATGCAGAATTCCAGTTTTGTGCGTCCTCTGATACTGTCCAGAGGTATCACAGCCTCAAAGTCTGTAAACTGTGCAAGGGTTCTGCCGAGTGAGCGGAAAACCGTTCGCGGCGTTTCTTTAAAAGAACAGATTTTCTTTGAAACTTTGCTGTCTGAGGTTATACGGACAAAGATTTCAGAAGGAAAAGGAACACGGCAATTCAGTTTTACAGAGCCGTTGATCCGGATACCGTCCGGAATGCTTTCCAGTTTCGTGAGCTTCAGCATATAAGAAGAAAGCGGATGGGTAACGGTGTCGTGGTAGCGGAACCTTGCATCTTCATTAAAATATTCACAGATTCCGGGGCCGGAGTCTTTTTTTATGCTGATAATATAATCTTTCTGTTCTTTTGAGAGGCTTTTCTGTTCCAGAATGATCTGGTCGTCTATAAAAGAGAGCGCATCTGTAAGAAGACGCAGAAACTCATCTTTCTCGTCAGGAGAGAGCACGTTTTCCGGGATTTCTTCTGTACGGAAATAACTCTGAAGACCATACATGAGATTAAACTGTACAAATTTCGGTATAAATCCGAACTGCCTGCCGGATGCTCCGATCGCCCAGAAAATATGATTTTTCATACAGTCGAGATACCATTCTCTGTGTTGCCTGGAACAATTGATGGCAGAGTCCATAGTGTTGCGGAACCGGTAATAATACCGTCCGGCCGGGACCACGCCGTAGCGGCTTTTTTTCAGAAGAAGCGACATGATTGCCTTGGCATCTTCTGCATACCGGAGTGAAGTGTCAAAAAAGTCCGGCGTCAACACATCTTTCCTGAAAAAAGAGGAAGAAGCATGCATCTGAACATAGGAATATTGTTTCCACAAATCGATCATCAGGTTATATTTTGAATTGTATTTGTAGTTCAGACGATGAGGGATTTCTTTTCCTTCAAAGAAAAAAATGGGTACGGATACAAAGTCGATCTCCCGGTCCACTCTTGAAAAATAGTCGTAAACAGCAGAAAGCGTATCCGGCCCGAGTTTATCGTCTGAATCCATAAAATTGACATATCTTCCGCCGGCAAGAGGAATACCTGCATTTCTGGCGGATGAGGCTCCGCCGTTTTGTTTGTGTACTACTTTAATGTTTTCGGGATATTTTTCTTTATAGGTATCGCATATACGGCCGGAATTATCCGTGGATCCGTCATCAATCAGTATAAGTTCGACAGAATCCGTAAAACCGATGCTCTGGGAGAGAATACTCTCTACAGCTTCATCAAGGTATTTTTCGGCATTATATACTGCTGTAATTATGGAAAATTTATATCGGTAATGATTTTCTGTCATCATAATAGTTTCTCCACCAAAATTATAATAATTATAATATATACCTGATAACTATACAACATATTTTTTCAGTACCGGTATCTGATGTATGACAGCAGATATCCCGAAAGAAAAAACGGCAGTGATGAAAAAAATAAGAGGAACTGACAGAAGCGGAGTGAATGTCAGTGTGGTCAGTCCCATCCTTTTCAGCTGCTCCAGAATCAGAACATGTGCCAGGTAGGCGCCAAAACTGTATTTTGAAAGAATAAGAATGATTTTTTTGAATATTTCCCATTGCGGACAGTGATATTTCAGCAGAAGGAAAACGGCAACGCTTTCCAGCAGCACATTGACAGTAAAATCGTCATAATAGGTTCCCCGGGAAACCTGTGTCTTAAGAGAAACACAGGCAGAGATACCTGCTGTAAAAACAAAACCCGCCGCTCCGGCAAGATACAGGAGCCGCCGCTGTTTCCGGCTGAAATCTGTTTTGCTGAGGCAGAAACCCAGAATGAAGTATCCTGTATAACCCAGTACAAGATGAAGATCCATGTCCTCTATATTTTCATTTATTGCAGACACAATTTCATTGAGAAAGCTGCCGCCGAAGTCTTCCGCAAGATTAGTGAACTGAGGCAGAAGAAAGGCAAATACCAGGGTCAGGATCAGAAAATATACGGTTACAGATGAAGATTCCGTTATTTTTTCGATTATCGGAATGCAGACATAGATCCCGATGATCATAGGAATAAACCACATATGGTAGCGGCCTCTGATCGTATAAAGAAGAATCTGTCCCGGAGTTCCGCCAAGGATCAGCGCGTATATGACGCCCCAGAAAAGCGCGGCGGTGACAAGCCTCAGGATATTGTGCGAATAAATGCTGCGGATGCTGCGGCATCGGCTAAGAAAGAGTGCTCCGCTGATCATGACGAAAACAGCGACGCACCAGCGCGATATGCTGTCGCAGAAGTTGAAGATCTGCCACTGATATGTATTTACACCGACTTCACGCCAGTTCTGCGCGGAAATATGGAGTAGAATCACGGCAAGCGTGGCAAGGACTCTTAAGTAATCAAGATAAAGGATTCTTCTGCCCGGGGCGGAAGAAGATCCGGATTGATGCAGCTCAGTCATTTTAATCCCTTTCTGAATATAAGTATGTAACCTTTCCGTTTCTGTCTGTTCGGATCGGACATGCATCTGCGCATGTGATTATACCATTTTGATCAGTGCAAAACAACATTCATCGGAGAAAAGAAAGCAAGAAGATTGATGAACAGTTGCATTTATCGGAAAGTTAAGATATTATAGTAGCATGGAAAAATTATATATTATCGTACCCGCCTATAATGAGGCGGAAAATATCAGGCGGCTGATCGACGACTGGTATCCGGTGATCGAAAGACATCCCGGTAACGGAGAATCGAGACTGGTGGTCATCAATGATGGCAGCCGGGACAGAACCTATGAGATACTTAAAGAGTGTGCACGGTCAAGGCCTCTCCTGGAACCATTGACCAAGCCGAACGGAGGACATGGTCCCACATTGCTCTGTGGATATCGTTATGCAATAAAAAATAAAGCCGATTATATTTTTCAGACAGATTCAGACGGACAGACACTTCCAGAAGAATTTGAGGATTTCTGGATAAAAAGGACAAGATATGACGCGGTACTGGGAGACCGGAGAGACCGCCAAGACGGTATGTCGAGAGTTTTTGTGGAAAATACGCTGAGAATGATCCTGCGGCTGTTTTTCGGGGTAAGGATTCCGGATGCCAATGCTCCTTTCAGACTAATGAAAAGAGAACTGGTTGAAAAATATATAGACAGGATGCCGGGAGATTTTAATCTCCCGAATGTTATGCTGACAACTTTTTTTGTTTATTATAAAGAGAAAATACTGTTTTCTCCTGTCACGTTCAAGCCAAGGCAGGGAGGAAAGACATCTGTCAATATCAGAAAGCTCATTCAGATCGGCTGGAAGGCACTGGGAGATTTCAGAAAACTGAAAAAACAGATGAGATAAATACATTATGCATAAGAAAGGATCGGCGCGGTAATGTCAGAGAAGGTGACGAATACAGACAATCCGGATGTTTCAGTTATCATTCCTATGTATAATCTGGAAAAATTCATAGGTCAGTGCCTGGATAGTCTGAAAGAACAGTCCTGGCGTGATTTTGAGGTGATCTGTGTGGACGACGGATCCGGCGACAGCACCTGTGATATTGTAAAGGGATATATGGATTCTGACAGCAGGATCAGACTGGTCTCCATGCCCCATTGCGGAAAAGCAGGAATCATGCGAAACGAGGGCCTTAAACATGCCCGGGGAGAATACTGTCTTTTTCTTGACGGTGATGACTTTTTTGAGCCGGAAATGATTGAAAAAGCTCTGGGGAAAGCAAGAGAGGACCAGGCGGATATCTGTCTGTTTGACGCCAGACTGTATAATGAGAAGTCTAAAAAATATAAAGCAATCGACTACGTTCTTCAAAAAGAATATTTTCCGGATCATATCCCTTTTGAAGGAAAAAGCTGTCCCTATATCTTTAATATCACCACGGGATGTCCATGGAGCAAACTGATTAAAAAAAGTCTGATCGATAAAAACGGACTGCAGTTTATGGATCTTTACCGGAGCAATGATGTCTATTTTATTTTTATGGCGCTTGCCCTTGCAGACCGGATTACGGTTCTTCCTGAAGTGTTCGTAAATTACCGGCAGTCAGGAGAAAGCCTTCAGGCCAATAATGCGCGGAGTCCCTGGGACTGGTATGAGGCGCTTCAGGCACTGTCTGCGGAATTGAAACGGCGGGGGCTTTACAGAAATCTGGAGCTCAGTTTCAAAAATCTTGTATTTGGAGTGAGCATATATAATATGTGTTCTCTGAAAACGCCGGAGGTATATTCTGAAGTATACAGAAAACTGAAGAATGAAATATTCACGGAGTTTTCACTGGAAGATTTTTCGGAGCAGGACTGCTATTCCTATAATAAAAAGAAATATGAAATTTTTCTCAACATGAAAAAGTATGAAGTGGATGAGTATCTTTTTCTGGAACTTGCCAAAATGAAACAGGAAAAATCCTACTGGGTCAACAGAGCCAAAAAAGCCGAAAAAGAAATATCAGACATAAAAGAAAGTACCACTTTTAAAACAGGAAAGAAAGTTCTGGCCGCACCTAAAAAAATTAAAAAACTGCTTGGCAGATAAGCAGAATAAATCAAACAGGGAGTAAAATAATTATGAAACATTATGATTATCTGATTGTTGGCGCAGGCCTTTTCGGGGCCGTTTTTGCCTATGAAATGACGCAGAGGGGGAAGTCCTGTCTCGTGATAGACAGACGCGGACATATCGCGGGAAATATTTATACGGAAAATATCGAAGGAATCAACGTCCATAAATACGGCGCGCATATTTTTCATACTTCAAATAAAAAAGTATGGGACTATATAAATCAGTTCGCGGAATTTAATAATTATATCAATTCCCCTGTGGCTGTTTATAAGGATGAGATTTATAACCTTCCATTTAATATGAACACGTTCAGTAAAATGTTCAATATAAAAACCCCGGCGGAGGCGAAAGCCAGGATACAGCAGGAGATTGCCGAACTGGGCATCACTGAACCGAAAAATCTTGAGGAACAGGCGCTTTCTCTGGTGGGAAGATCCGTGTATGAGAAACTGATTAAAGGATATACGGAGAAACAGTGGGGAAGAGACTGTAAAGATCTTCCGTCATTTATTATCAAAAGACTTCCGCTGAGATTCATTTATGACAATAATTATTTCAATGACAGATATCAGGGGATCCCAGTGGGAGGATACACTGCTGTTGTGGAAAGAATGCTTGAAAAAGCAGATGTAATGCTGAATACGGATTATTTTGAGTTTCGCCGGGAGCACGGGGATGTGGCGGACAGGACTGTTTATACAGGTATGCTGGATCAGTTCTTTGATTACAAATACGGCGTCCTGGAGTATCGTTCTGTCCGGTTTGAAACAGAAAAACTGAATATGGACAATTACCAGGGAAATGCTGTGGTCAACTATACAGACAGAGAGGTTCCGTATACGCGGATTATCGAGCATAAACATTTTGAATTCGGAAATCAGCCGGTGACAGTGATCTCAAGAGAATATTCAAGAGAATGGAAACTGGGAGAGGAACCCTATTATCCTGTCAACGACAAAAAAAATGAAGAGACAGCGGCAAGATACCGGGAACTCGCGGCAGAAACAGAGAACGTGATCTTCGGAGGCAGGCTTGGAGAATATCATTACTATGATATGGATAAAGTCATTGATGCCGCGCTGAAAGCCGTTGAAAAGGAATTAAAGAATCAGGACGCCGGGGAGGTTAAATGAGCATGAGTGTAAAAGTATCAATTATTCTCCCAATCTATAATGTGGAGATGTATCTGGACGAATGTCTGGAAAGCGTTAAGCGGCAGACGCTGAAGGAGATCGAGATCATCTGTGTGAACGACGGGTCTACAGACGGCTCTCTGTCCATCATAAAAAAATACGCCCAGGATGATCCTCGTTTTATCATAATCGATAAGGAAAACGGCGGATACGGCAAAGCGATGAATGTCGGTCTTGACAGGGCGTCCGGCGAATATATCGGAATTGTTGAGCCGGATGACTTCGTTCCTCTTAATATGTATGAGGATCTGTACCGCATTGCGTGTGAAAATGATCTGGACATGGTGAAAGCAGATTTCTACCGTTTTACACGTGACAGTGAAAACGGAGATATGTCTCTTGTATATAATCATCTCGACAGAACGGACAGCTGGTACGGCAGAGTGTTTGATCCCAGCAGTGAACCGGATGCTATCAGATTTATCATGAATACATGGAGTGGGATTTACCGGAGAGAATTTCTGAACAGATACCAGATTCGGCACAATGAGACTCCTGGAGCGTCCTTCCAGGATAACGGATTTTTCTTTCAGACTTTCGTCCGGGCGAAACGGGCAATGATACTGAAGCGGCCATATTATATGAATCGCCGTGATAATCCCAATTCTTCAGTGAATAACAGAGAAAAAGTTTACTGCATGAATATTGAATATGATCATATCCGGGAGATCCTTATGGCGGAGCCGGAGATCTGGGAAAAATTCAAGTATATGTATTCGCTGAAAAAATACCATAATTACAATTTTACCCTCAACCGCATAGGAGACGAGTTCAAAAAAGAGTATATCGAAAGAATCAGCCGAGAATTTAAGCGGGCCCGGGATAAGGGCGAACTTGACCAGAGTGTATTTTATGTGATGGAATGGGAAAAACTCCAGTTTCTGATCAGGGATCCGGAAGGGTTTTACGCGAAGTACTGTCTTCAGAGCGAACATGAACGGGCGCTGGAACGGAAAGTAAAGAAACTGGAAAAGGAAGTGGACATTGTGCGCAGTTCCACGACTTTCCGTGTGGGCAGAATTTTTATGTTTATTCCCGTCACCATAAAAAACTGGCTGAAGAAATCCAGAAACTCTGAGGAAAATATATGAGTAGTATAAAAGTATCGGTGATCCTTCCCGTATATAATGTAGAGAATTATCTCCGGCAGTGCATGGACTCTGTTATGGGGCAGACATTGAAGGACATTGAGATCATCTGCGTGGACGACGGTTCATCGGATGATTCGCCTGCCATACTGGAAGAATTTGCCCGGAAGGATTCCCGGATCAGGATATTAACCCAGCAGAACGCCGGCGCCGGAGCCGCGCGAAATCTGGGAATGAAATATGCAAAAGGCAGATATCTGTCCTTCCTGGACAGTGATGATTTTTTTGAACCGGATATGCTGGAAAAATCATATGAAAAAGCCGAGGAATATCAGGCGCAGATTGTTGTATTCCGTTCCGACCAGTATCTGACAGAACAGAAGTCCTATAAACCCATGCCATGGACGCTTCGGATGCAGGAATTGCCTCCATATGCGCCTTTCAGCCACAGACAGATGACAGATAATATTTTCAAGGTTTTTGTGGGATGGGCATGGGATAAACTGTTCCTCAGATCTTTTGTGGAAGAGAAGCAGCTTCTTTTTCAGGAACAGAGGACAAGTAATGATCTTCTTTTTGTTTTCAGTGCGGTGGCTCTTGCAAAAAGAATTGCGGTGCTGGACAATGTGCTTGCCCACCAGCGCCGGGATGCCAAAGATTCACTTTCAAAGACAAGAGAGAAGTCCTGGGGATGTTTTTACGATGCGCTTACGGCGTTAAGGGAGCGTCTGTGCCGGGAGGGTATGTATGAGGAAGTGGAAAGGGATTATATCAATTATGCTCTTCATTTCAGTCTCTGGAATCTGAATACATTGGCAGAGCCAACCAGGTCGGTACTGAAAAACAAACTTCTGACAGAATGGTTCCGGGATCTGGGAATATCAGGAAAAGAGCCCGCTTATTTCTATATCCGTTCAGAGTATGACCAGTACAGAAAACTTCTGGATGGAGAGACGAAAGAAAGATAACAGAGAAGAGGATCCTGATCTTGAATGAAAAAATTAATATGTCTTCGAAAACACGCATTAAATGGCTGGATGGAGTAAGGGCGCTTGCTGTGCTCAGCGTTGTACTCTGCCACTGTACGGAGGCCATATATAGGATTAATGCGGCAGATATGCTGAAGCTGAGCCCGCTGTCAGAAACCGCAGCAGTGGTTTATTTCACTGCGGGGCGTCTGGGTGTGCCTTTCTTTCTGATGATATCAGGATATCTTCTACTGGACAGAAAATATACTTCAGAAGACTGCCTCAGATTCTGGAAGTCCAGATGCCTGCGTCTTCTGGTGTGTACGGAAATATGGATTGTTATATACAGATTCTTTTTCAGTGTGCTGGCAGGGACTGTTCCTGACTGGAAAGTGCTGATCGGGGAGATGCTTTTTATCAGAAGTGCTTCTGTAAGCCACATGTGGTATATGCCGATGATTCTGGGAATGTATATTCTCATTCCTTTTGCCGCCAATGCGCTTCAGACTCTTGATAAAAGGCTTACAGCGGCGGCGGCGGCAGTGTATTCAGTATTTGCATTCGGTTATCCCACGCTGGTTTCCGTGCTGGATATATTTAAGACCGAATATGGCCTGAGTCTTCAGTTTTCTGAAGGTTTTTCCGGAGGAATATACGGGATCTATCTGATTCTGGGATATCTTGTGAAAAAAGGTCTGTTTAAAAACTGTAAAAGTTATGTGCTGGTTTCGGTTTCCCTGATATCATTTCTGGGTACGGCAGCCTTTCAGATGTGGGCTTTCGGCAGAGGGTATACCTTTAAACTGTGGTACACGTTTCCGCTTCTGGGTCTGGCGGCGCTGCTGATTTTTGTATGGTTCTCCCGGATAAAGGAGATTCCTTTTTACACAGCGGTCCGTTTCGTCGCCGGTTATTCTTTTGCAGTATATCTGATTCATAATATTTTCCGGCGGATATTGATAGAACCGGTAGCGAGACTGGGAATTCCGCGGCCGGCAGGCGTGCTGCTTCTGAGCGCCTGTGTGTTTGTGACCAGTTTTGCTGCGGTATGGCTTATCAGCCGTATTCCAAAAGCAGGTAAATATATTCTATATACCAAATAAAAAGAAAGGCTGGAATTATCTGTGTTTCCGGTGTTGCGAGGGGATATGTATGAATGATCTGTACGGAAGGCTTATGCCTTCATCAAAAAAACAGTTAAATGACAAGGCGGAGTATTTAAAGAGACAGACGGACGCTTTGGAAAAGAAGCTGGGGGCGGTACAAAAAACAGCCGATCGGACAGAAAAAAAACTGGAGTCGCAGATGGACGCTCAGGAAAAGGCTGTTTCGGTACTTGAGAAGAGAATCAGCGGAATAGAAGAGAAAATAGATCAGCTTCTGGAACTGCTGCAGCATGACAATTATTACGACAGACAGAGCAGGGCGATCGTGCGTGCCTCTAATGAGGCGGTATGGGCGGATGTGTTTCATGATGCGATTGCAGAGAGCGCCTGGTTAAAGCACAAAACTTTTTATCCGGGGCGCTGGGCTGCAGGTTATCAGTTTCTCTATGTGCTGTACAGGATACTGAATGATTTTCATCCGAAGGATATTCTGGAACTGGGACTGGGGCAGACAACCAGGATAATCGGACAATATGTTTCATATGAGAAGGACTGCAGACATACTGTGGTAGAACACGATCAGGAATGGATCGATATCTTTAAAAAAGATTTTTGCCTGGCCGGAAACTCGGAGATCGTGAGACTGGATATTGAAAAGAAAAGTTTTGAGGGAACAGAACCCACTACAGTGTATGTGGACTTTGCCGCCAGATTCCGGGACCGGAAGTTTGATCTGATATCCATTGACGCTCCTTTTGGCGGAAATACCCTGACTTATTCAAGAATGGATATACTGGAACTTCTGCCGGGATGCCTGAAAGAAGATTTTGTTATCCTGCTGGATGATTATAATCGTCCAGCAGAACGGAATATGATTGAAAAACTGAAGGGGATCCTGAAAGACAACGGTATCAGCTTCCATACGGGAGTATACAGGGGCAACAAGGATACTTTTATAGTGTCCTCGGAAAACCTCAGATTTTTATGTACAATGTGAACTAAGAAATTATTGTAATGAGAGAAGGATGAACAAAATGAAAATAGCAGTTGCAGGAACCGGATATGTGGGACTGGTGACCGGAGTCGCTCTGGCGAACGCAGGACATCAGGTTACCTGTGTGGATGTGGACCAGAATAAGGTGGAAACCATGCGGAAAGGAATTTCGCCAATCTATGAGCCCGGCTTAGAGGAACTGATGCATGATAATATGGAGAGACTGACGTTTACTACAGATTTCCAGTCCGCCTATCAAGATGCGGAGGTCATTTTTGTGGGCGTAGGCACGCCGGAGAAAAAGGACGGATCAGCGAATCTGTCCTATGTGAACCAGGTGATAGATCAGATAGCCGGGAGTGTGGAAAGAGATTGTGTTGTCGTAATCAAATCCACAGTTCCCATTGGTACGAATGACCGGCTGGAGAAAAGACTCAGGGAATCTCTGAAATCAGATGTCTGGGTGGAGGTTGCCTCAAATCCGGAATTCCTTTCTCAGGGAACTGCTGTAAAAGATACGCTTCATGCCTCCAGGATCGTTATCGGTGTGGAATCAGACCGTGCCCGCAGCATTATGCTGAAAGTATATGAAAACTTCCATCAGCCTTTTGTGGTTACAGACAGAAGAAGCGCGGAGATGATCAAGTATGCGTCCAACGACTTTCTTGCGCTGAAAATATCCTATATTAACGAGATTGCAAATCTCTGCGAACTCCTGGGAGCCAATATTGAAGACGTTGCGGAGGGGATGGGATATGACAGCCGTATCGGCGGAAAATTTCTTAAGGCCGGCATCGGCTATGGAGGCTCCTGTTTCCCGAAAGATACAAAAGCTCTTCACTGGGTGTCCAACTATTATGAAAAAGAAATGAAAACAGTGAAGGCGGCCATCGAAGTTAATGACAGCCAGAAACTCCGTCTGATCAAAAAAAGCAGAAAATATTATGAATCTCTCGAAGGACTGAAAGTGGCGGTATTGGGTCTGACATTCAAGCCGGATACAGACGATCTGAGAGAGGCGCCCTCACTTGTCAATATTCCTATCATTCTGGATGAAGGGGCGGAGATATTTGCCTGGGATCCCATCGGCGTAAAAAATTACAAAAAGTTTTATCCGGATGAGATCACATACTGCGCTACTATTGACGAAGCTTTGGAAAACGCGGATATCTGTTTTATTTTTACGGAATGGAAAGACATCCGTGAAATGGATGTGGAAAAATTCCTCAGGCTTATGAAGAGGCCGATCGTTCTGGATGGACGAAACTGTTTTTCCCTTGAACAGTTCCGGAAAACCGGAATTATTTATGATTCTATTGGGCGGAAAGTAGTCAGATGAGCCACATAGAGAAGCAAAATTATATAAATATGACAAAAATATGAAAAACAGGTGAAATTTATATTGCGGCAGCAAAAAAAAACTGCTATAGTAAAAATGAACTACTAAATATGTTAAATAAGGAGTCAGATTTATCTATGAGACATGTTGCGGGGAAATGGAAATGGGCAGGATGTTTAATGCTGCTGACGCTGCTTTTTGTTTTTGGAGGGAGCAGGGAGGTTTCTGCGGACGCAGCCAAGTGCAAAGTGACCTTTGCCAATGCAAAAGGAGTTGTATCCACAAGCACCTATCGTAACTGGTGCAAGACTGTTGAGGCGGGAGACTGGATCAAGCTTCCGAAGTTTTCACAGGACGGATACCAGTGCTACTGGGTTCTCAAGAACGGAAATACTGCACGCAGATATTACACCGGCGCAAATTACAGAGTAACAAAAGATACGAAATTCTGTCTCTACCGCTATAAAGAATATACGGTGCGTTTTATGACGGCCAACGGAAAGAAAGAATATACCGCACGCCGCCAGACTGCGATTCAGGGGCAAAATATCCTGCTTCCGGAATTCAGTAATACTACCACTAATCAGCTGGTGGGCTGGAAAACTTCCATGAATGCATCCGCTTATTACAAGGTGGGTACCAGAGTGAAAGTTACCGGCAATATGAAATTTTACCCGGTATATAAGAAGGTTACGGGAGTATACCTCCGTTATTCAAACGGAACACTCTGGAAGTTATACGCTACAAATACCGACGAGACACCGGTATTTCCTTCAGTTAACCTGACAAACGGCGATATGTGTCTGGGCTGGTCGCGTACGAGAGGCAAGACGACTCAGCCGGAGTATTATGCCGGCGATAAGATCCCGACGAAATCAGGGAATTATTATATGGTGGTGTTCCCGAAGAGCAAGGATAATGCGCCCTCTTATCTGAACACACCTACAAAATATGACAGAGTATATTTTGTGGGCGATTCCAGAACTGCGGGGATGCAGGAAGCTCTTGGAAGCCAGGCGCCGGATAACGTTAAATTCATCTGCAAAGGTTCTCAGGGACTTGCATGGTTCCGTCAGACAACAGGAGACGGAGGATACAGGCAGCTGCTCCTTGACCTGAAGAAGCAGCCAAAAAACATGAAAAAGGCAGTAGTAATCAATCTGGGCGTAAATGATATGCAGAATATCAGCGTTTATCTCACGTATATGAGAAGTCTGGCGAACAATTTGTCCAGAAATTATAACTGTACTATGTATTATCTTTCGGTAAATCCTATAAACAGTGCGATGATACTCAACGCCGGAGGAGGAATCCGGACAGAGGCTCAGGTGGCATCTTTCAACCGGAATATTTACAGGTATCTGTGTACCGGACTGAATAAATGCTACACTTATATTAATACATGCAGCAGCCTGCAGAAATATGGATGGATCAGCGACCGTCATAACGCAGGGATCCATGACGGACTTCATTATTCCAATGAGACATACCTGCGTATTTATGATTACTGTATCCGTACTCTGAACCGCTGAGTGGCTGTATCCTGTACTGTGAGAAAGGTAACTGATAAATGAAACGTGTGATCACATACGGAACCTTTGATCTGCTTCATTATGGACATATTAATCTTCTGAGACGGGCGAAGCAGCTGGGTGACTACCTGATTGTTGCCTTGTCTACAGATGAATTTAACTGGGAAGAAAAACATAAAAAATGTTATTTCTCTTATGAGAAACGTAAACAGCTTCTGGAGGCCATACGCTATGTGGATCTGGTGATTCCGGAGGAGAGCTGGGAGCAGAAGCGGACAGACGTAAAAGAATATCATGTGGATACTTTTGTGATCGGCGACGACTGGGAAGGGAAATTTGATTTCCTGAAAGAAGAGGGATGTGATGTGGTGTATCTGCCGCGTACGCCGGAAATATCCAGTAGCCAGATCAGAGAGGATCTGCATAAATAATTTACTGACCGGGGATTATTCCCCGGTCAGCTGCGTTAAGGGGGCAAAAGAATATCCCATTTCTTCCCATTTTGTCAGAAGTTCATCGAGGATTTCGGCGTTGGTGGACGACGTGTTGTGTAAAAGGACTATTGCGCCCGGATGCACACGGGGCAGAAGTTTGCTGAAAGCTTCTTCCCGAGACGGCTGCTGCTCCTGATCCCAGTCCACATAGGCCAGACTCCAGAAGAATGTGGCATAGCCAAGATTATCTGCCATAGCCAGATTCGAAATGCTGTAGACGCCCCGGGGCGGACGGTAGAATTTGACCATGGGCTCTCCGGTAAGATCTTGGAATAATTTTTCTACTCCCGCCAGTTCTTCCTGAAAGCTTTGCTGAGTGGAAATAGCTGACATATCGGGGTGTGTCATTGTGTGATTTCCTACAATATGCCCTTCTTCGACTATTCTTTTCACCAGTTCCGGTTCATCTTCGATAAAGTTTCCGACTACGAAAAATGCGGCCGGAGCGCCGTGCTTTTTCAGGGCGTCGAGAATCGCGGGAGTATTTCCATTCTCGTAACCGGCGTCAAAAGTCAGATAGAGTACTTTTTCGTCTGTATCTTCAGCATAGTAAGCATTATACTGTTTTAATTCATTTATATCCGCATTTCCCTCCGGGCGGGCACCTTCCCTTCGAAAGCTTAATCCCCAGCTGGAGGCTTCGTTCAGGGGAGAAGAGACGGGAAAACTGGCTGATACTGCATGCGAGATCAGCCCTGCGCTGCTTCCGGCTATGAAAGCCCCTGTCAGGATAATGAGAACGCGCGGCCGGATCAGAGAGGAGAACCTTTTGGGAAATTTATTTTCAGAATGGAACATGATACGCTCCGGGCAGATATTCAGTTTAGTATATTCTTCCGGGGAAATAATTATGAACGGAAAAGACAGGAGAGAATAAAACTCTCGCATATGAAATAGAAAAGAGCCATCAGATCTGATTTCTGCTGGCTCTCTTTACTGCTCATTGTCCAATGGAAGTTACCTCCTGTTGTCTTTTTATAAAACATTTCGGGTTTTAAAATCTTACGTTCTCGGTGGTCCGTACCTTCCTTTCTTTCAATATATGGGTACTTCTGTTAAGTTTTGGGTGGTCTGTACCTCCTTTGCTCAGATTATAAAGAATCACTTACGTTTTCGGTGGTCTCACTCTCCTTTATGATTTTCTATTCCCTGTTGTTTTATGAGTAAACTATAACAGATAATTCGAATTATGTCAATACATAAACTGAAAAAAATAATAATATTAATAAATTATACTGTTAAAACTTAAACAATTTAAAAAATAACAGATAATTATATAAGGAATAGAAAACCTACTTACAGGAAAAGCTAGCTGTATCAAGATTAGGAGGTAAGTTCATGTTAAGATATCTTCCTGTACGAAGGATCCACGCAAGACAAATTCTGGACTCCAGGGGAAATCCTGCAGTTGAAGCAGAGGTTACAGTAGGAGAAGGAGTTGTGGGAATAGACGGTTATACGGCCCGCGCGATGGTTCCGTCCGGAGCATCTACAGGTAAATTTGAGGCGGTCGAGCTTCGTGACGGTGATGAAACGAGATATCTCGGCTCCGGTGTGGAAAATGCAGTGGTAAATGTGAATACCAGGCTGGCAGAGGCGGTATTAGGCGAAAATGCATTGAATCAGCGACTGATAGATCGTCTTTTGCTTCAGGCGGACGGTACGGAAAATAAAAGCAATATCGGCGCCAACGCTATTCTGGGCGTATCCATGGCAGTTGCAAAAGCGGCGGCAATGGCGCTCCGGATTCCGCTTTATCAGTATCTTGGAGGGTGCCATACAGGCAGGCTTCCGGTTCCCATGATGAACATTCTCAACGGGGGACGCCATGCGGATAATACAGTTGACCTTCAGGAGTTTATGATCATGCCGGCAGGCGTATGTTGTTTTTCTGAAGGGATCCGTGCCTGTGCAGAGATATACCAGCATCTGAAAAGAATCCTGAAAGAGAGAAATTTATCCACAGCAGTGGGAGATGAAGGCGGGTTCGCGCCGGATCTGGCTGATTCTAAAGATGTGCTTGATCTGATTGTTCAGGCGATAAGGACTGCCGGTTATGAACCCGGAGCAGATGTGGTTATCGCTGTGGACGCGGCCGCCAGCGAACTTTATGACAGTGAGCGGGGCGTCTATTATTTTCCGGGAGAAAGCCGGATGAAAGGCGAAGAGATTTATCGTGATTATAAAGAAATGATAGATTACTATGAAAGTCTTATTGAAGAATATCCTATCGTCTCTATTGAAGACGGACTGGAAGAGGATGACTGGGAAGGTTGGAAAACGATGACAGAACATCTTGGCGGACGTATCCAGCTTGTGGGAGATGATCTTTTTGTGACAAATATAAGGCGGCTGAGCTGTGGCATCAGACTTCATGCGGCGAATGCTATTCTGGTGAAAGTAAATCAGATCGGAACTCTGAGCGAGGCGATGGACGCAGTTGAAATGGCTCAGAAAGCAGGATACAGAGCGGTGATCTCTCACAGATCCGGAGAGACAGAAGATTCATTTATCGCAGATCTGGCAGTCGCAACGGGGGCAGGGCAGATCAAAGCCGGCGCGCCGTGCAGATCAGAAAGAAATGCAAAATACAACCAGCTCCTCAGGATTAATGAGGAGCTGGGAGATCTTGCTGTATATGAAAATCCGTTTTCTTTGTGAAATACCGGAGGACGGCTCCTTTAAACTCGAAGGTCTCTGATACTTCATAATTTTCTGTGATCCAGAGATATTTTTCGGATGAACTGTATTTGGCAAGTCTTTCCATGGTGCCTTCCCCCGCAAGAAAAGCGGGCAGATCCTTCGCCCTGATATCATCCATTACATGGTCTCCGGCTTCGGGGCGGAGGGAAAGATCTGCGAAGTCCAGGGTATAACACCGGGTGTCCCAGCGGAGTATGGCATATATTTCCGGTACGCCGATACCGAAGGCGTAAGTATTTTCCGGAATGTTTGCCGCTATATGCGCGGCAAAGTCAGTGATATCCTGCCGGTCATGAAGCTCCTCGCGAAGCAAGGTGTTCTGTCCGTACTGGATCAGATTTCCGGTACAGACTGCGAGAAGAACCGCAAGTGCTGCGGCGGTGAAAGTGCCGTAAAATATACGGCAGCCGGAAAACTGTTTCAGCCGGCCGGGTCTGAATGTGCGGAAAGTATCCATTCCCTTTTCTGCAAGCATGCACAGAAGGAGCATGGCCGGGAGGTGACATATTTCAAGATTATGGTAAGCCGCCCGGTTAATAAAATATGTGATCTGTCCAAGAGAAAGTACTGCAGTCATAAATGCGAAACAGGGGATAAGTACCTGAACGCTGTCAATGTCCCGGATTTTTCTGAAGCAGTTCATATGGGAGATCCCCCATCCGACGGACAGAAAGAAGAGCGCCAGTATTACCATATATGCGGCCGGAAATTCCGGAAGATCCACTCTTAACAGATCATCCATATAGGAAGACTGGAGAAGAGGGAAAAGAAATTCCTGAATCCCTTCGGCTTTCCCGCCGTGAGTGATATTATATATTTCCACAATGCCGTATGCGCCCAGGAAAGCGGCCGCAATACCTGCGGCCTGCACAAGGATACCGGTAATGGCAGTCAAAATGTTCTTCTGTTTTTTACAGAGAAGGCGGAGTATCCAGAACCCTGCCCAGGAAACGGCGCAGAAAAGGCCGCTTTCTGTATTCCAGAGTATTCCCGCCAGAGAAAGAAGGTATCCCAGAATACAGGTGACCGCGTTCAGCTTCCGGAAACGGACGCAGAATGCGGCAAAACAGAGCATCAGACTCATAAAAAGGATCCTGTGAGGCCAGAGCTGCCAGTATATGCCGCTTCTCATGGAAAGAACCGGGAATGTCATCGCAACTGCGCCCATGATCCGCAGCAGATTATCTCTGACTATAAAATGCAGCGTAAGAAAAAATGCCAGAAAACACAGTCCGCCGATCAACGCGGTCAGCAGGATAAAATCAACGAGATCGCCCCCGAGGAGCTTCATGGGCAGCTTGTAAAATATGGCATAGTGTCCGTAAATACTGGTAGTATTTTCAGTATACGCACTTCCGTGCAGTACATTATATACAGAATTAAAATAGGCGTCCATATGAAGCCGGTCAGCTTCGTTCCGCAGAAAAACCGCAGGTGTATAAAAATTATATCCCGTAAGCAGCGTGAGCAGCGCATAGAGGGGATACAGCGCCCGGTCCCGGATTTTTACGTCGGTTTTCCGGACAAGGAGAAAAAAGAATAATATTCCCAGGAGAAGTGCGGCGCCTGTCAGCCAGAGCGGAATGACGTGCCAGATATACCGGCCCGCTACGGTTCCATAAATATTTGTCTCCAGAATGAACATGGCGGCAAGGAAGACAACAGTTGCAGCCATAAGGACAACACACAGGGCAAAAGCTATCCGGGGTCTGTCAAATACCGGTTTTTTCAGTGTTCTGTTCAAAATAAGGAGACACAGAAGATAGGACAGGCAGAACAGAATGACTGTGAGAGCATAAGTGATAAGATTCAGGTTTCCAACAGAACTGACGGCCCCGGAGACTGACGGGATTTTCAGGCAGCAGGCGGCAAATACGC